>VYLE01000032.1_pt1 | contig 120435 bp, 86 predicted proteins | sample 5114391 | NCBI WGS metagenome assembly VYLE01 (sample SAMN12291771, study PRJNA351875) | freshwater metagenome | isolation source: freshwater lake | place: USA: Michigan, Kent Lake | collected 2013-08-15
GCCCGGACCGCCAGGTGGCCCAGGCTGCCCGCCGCCCCCGCCGGTCTGCCCGCCGGGACCCCCGGTGCCGCCGCCGACGCCGCCACTGCCCGGTCCGGGCAATAGCCCGATCAGGCCGCCAAGCGGGAACCCGATCAACCCGCCCGGACCGCCCTTCGGCTCCTGAGTGGGCCTCATTGGGGCGCACACGACTCACCACGCTCTCTCTCTCCTGTTTCGCTCTCCTTCTCCTTTGCGCTGACGCACCGCAACGCATCGGCCATCACGACGCCTTGCATCCTGCACGCAAACGCGTGTCTTGGATGCGGGCGTCGTGGTGTTTCCCGGGGCGTGTTACGCACGACGAGCGTGCAGCGCAGCGCGGATGAGCCCGCTCGAGAGTGCCGGCATGTCGGCGTGGACGACATGCGCTCCAGCCTCGAGAAGCTGGTTCGGCGTGTGCGTCGTCGCGAGGCCGATTGCAGTCATGCCGGCGCTGACCGCAGCGCGGATGCCGGCGGGCGCGTCCTCGATGACAGCGCAGGCGGAAGGCTCGAGTCCGAGACGCTCGGCGGCGAGCAGGAAGACATCGGGAGCGGGCTTCCCTCGCTTCACCTGCGAGCCATCGACGACCGCACCGAAGTGCGGACGAAGCCGACCCGCGTCGAGCACGAGGTCGACATTCTCGGGAGGCGCCGACGAGCCGACCGCGAGGAGCGCGCCGTCGCGCCGAAGCGACTCGAGGAGATCCACCGTCGCCGGCGCGAGCGGGACGCGATCACGAATGATGGCCCGCATCGCCGCTTCCTTCGCGTCGGCGATGCGCGCCGACTCCTCGGGCGAGATCTCCTCGCCGATCATGATCCGCACGCAGTCGGCGTTCACGCGTCCGAAGCAGGAGAGGAACGTCTCGTAGGCGAGCGCGACGCCGCGCTCGGCGGCGGCCTCTCGCCACGCGAGCCAGTGGGCCTCCTCGGAAAGGACGAGGACTCCATCCATGTCGAAAATGACGCCGTAGCGATGCATCCTGCGGACGGTACGCGAAGGTTCACGCGGTCGCCAGCGAGAGCGCTGCGCGGAAGCCGGCGTCGCTCTGCACCGTCGATGCGAAGGGCAAGCGCGGGAGGTACTGCCCAGGCGTCTCCTGCGTCGCGTGATGGACGGCCATACCGAGGTAGTTGCCAAGCGCTTCCCACAGGGCATTCCCGACATGGCCCTGCGTCACCGCGACATGGTGCGGGAAGTGACGGAGAAGCACATCACGGTAGAGCCGCTGAAGTCCGGGCAGTCGACACCAGCCGTAACAGCCGAAGGTCACCGCCGGATTCGCCTCGATCGCACCTTCGCAGATCACCGCCCGCGTCGGACCCTCGGCGTCCTGCGTGATCCGACAGAGCGTCAGCGGACCGTCGCGGGCGACGAACTCGATCGTCCCCTCGGAGTCCTCGTAGGTCGCCGCGCCGCTCGAGGCGATGATCTCCTGCACGCCGAGTCGCACCGGCGTGCGGGCAAACGCGGCGGGAAAGACGCCGCAGTGCCAGACGTTGACGAGCTCGTCATCGTCGTTGTGCAGGTTGTTCCAGTCGGCGAGGCCGGCGGGCGACGCGCTCGCGAGCATCGCCGCGTGCATCGACATCGTGCCCATGATGTCCGCCTCGCACGCACAGGGAACGCCCTCGTCGCCGAATCGGCTCATCGTCGTGCAGGAACAGACGCCGTAGTTGGCCTGAATGCTCGTCCAGCATTGGATGCCGAAGGCGTCGATCGCGTTCGTGCGGCCCCAGCGTCGGAGGAACAGTTCGAGCTTCGCGCTCCGCACCACCGAAAGCTGCTTGACCCGCGAAGTGTCCGCGTAGCCCTGGATCGAGGTCATCACCGTCGCGAGATCACGGTCGTCGTCGCGGATCGCGTTCGCGCCGGCGATCGCCTCGGAGAGATCGAGCGTGACGACGGTCGGCCCCATGCGTTGCAGTCGCTTCTCATCGAAACGACAGGTCCAGAACGCGTCGGGCCGCGCCCCGATCTGGCCGTAGCGGGCGTTGCGGATGCCGTGCACGACGCGACAGGTGCGCACGAAGAGATCGAGATCCTCGGCGAAGCTCGGGTCGCCCGGGAAGCAGATCGGCCGACGGGCGACCGTGTAGCGGGCCCCGATCTGCCGCAGCACCTCGCCGATCGAAAGAAGCCCGCAGAAGCTGTCGCGGCGGCGCGTCGACATGGTCAGGCGCTCCTCTTCCTGACAGCCATAGATCATGATCGGCACATCGAGCGCTGCCTTCTTGACGCACCATGCGACCCCCTGCTCCTCGCCGAAATTGACGGCGCCGACGAGGATGCCCTGCACGCGCTCGCGGCGAAAGAGCTCGGCGACGAGTTCCGCCTCGGCGCGCGTCTCCACGCAGCCGACCTTCGTCTGCGCGGCATCGGGCACGACGACGCGAATGCCGGCGCGACGCATCGCCTCGACCGTTGCGTCACGCATCGACGCGGCCAGTTCCTTCGAGAAGAATCCGCGATTGGCGGGAATGAATCCGATGGTGATCGGCTGCTTGATCATGATGGGTCGTCCTTCGATCGTCGTTCCGCGTCGCCCGCTCGGCGACTCAGGGGCGAGCCTGTCCGTAGTAGGAGTTGCGTCCGTGCTTCCGCTCGCGATGCTTCGCCAGGATGTGGGGCTCGAGCGGCATCGCCGAACTCAGCCAGGCCATGGTGCCGATCGCCATGTGGGCGATCGACTCAAGGGCGATGGCGTTCTCGAGCGCCGTCCGGGCGCTCGGTCCCCAGGTGAAGGGGGCGTGGCCGGCGACGAGCGCTCCGGGAATCGTGCGGGCATCGAGCAGTGCGAAGCGCTCGACGATGATCGCACCCGTCGCCGCCTCGTACCCTGCGGCCACCTCCGCCGCGGTGAGCTGGCGGGTCACGGGAATCTCGCCAGCGAAGTGGTCGGCGTGCGTCGTCCCGAGGCAGGGAATCGGACGGCGCGCCTGGGCGAAGATCGTCGCGTACGGGCTGTGCGAGTGGGCGACGCCGCCGACATGCGGCCATGCCCGATAGATCGCGCAGTGCGTCGGCGTGTCCGTCGACGGACGCAAGCGCCCCGCGACGACGCGTCCCTCGAGATCGACGAGCGGAATGTCATCCGGCGTGAGCGACGCGTAGGGCACGCCGCTCGGCTTGATCGCGACGACGGCGCGATCCTCGCTGATCGCGCTGACATTGCCCCAGGTGAGCGGCGCCAGTCCGGCCGCGGCAAGCGCCCGATTGGCCTCGCAGACCGCGGTGCGGAGTTCCTCGTGATCGCGCGTTCCGCTCATGGTGCACTCCTCGGCTGCGTTCGGGGCTGCTGCCTCGCCGCATCGCGGATCGCCAGCAGTTCCTTCATCACATGCCCAAGCGGCGCAGCGCAGTCGGGCAGTCCGAACGAATCGTGCAGCGCGCGATAGAGCGCGAAGAGGCGTCGATAGGTCGCGTGCCGCTGCGGGTCGGGCGCATAGCGCTCGGCGCGCACGCCGGCCATCGCCCGCTGGGCGCTCGCGACATCGGGATGGCCTCCGCCCGCGACGGATCCGAAGATCGCGGCGCCGAGCGCACAGGTCTGCGCGGATCGACTCACCGCGATGGGACGACCGCAGATGTCGGCGTAGATCTGCATGAGAAGCGGATTGCGCTCCGCGAGACCGCCGCAGGCGACGATGTCGCGCACCGGCACGCCGCAGGACTCGATGCGCTCGATGATGGTGAGCGCGCCGAAGGCGGTCGCCTCGATGAGCGCCCGATAGATCTCGGCGTGCGTCGTGTGCAGCGACTGCCCGAGCAACAGACCGCTCAATCGCGGATCGACCAGCACGGTTCGGTTGCCGTTGTGCCAATCGAGGGCGAGCAGCCCGCTCGCGCCGGGCACGAGGCGCGCGGCCTCGGCACTGAGTGACGCGTGCCGCTCGGCGGCGCTCGATCCGTGGTCGCGAGCGATCCGGCTGACATACCAGTCGAAAATGTCGCCGACGGCGGACTGCCCCGCCTCGATGCCGAGCATTCCGGGCAGCACGCTTCCCGGCACGATGCCGCAGACGCCGGGAATCAGGAGTGGCGAGGCCATCGGGGACGCGCGCGACTCGAGCGGCGCGACCATGCAGTCGCAGGTGCTCGTGCCCATGATCTTGACGAGCGTTCCCTCGCGAATGCCAGCGCCGACGGCGCCCATGTGGGCATCGAACGCGCCGACCGCGACGGGCACGCCGGCCGGAAGCCCGACCGCCTCTCCCCACGCGGGCAGCAGGCCGCCAGCGGCGCGATCGGCGGTGAGCGCCGGCGTCGCGTAGCCCTCGCGCAGTCGCGCGAGTCCGGGCTTCAATCCGTCGAGGAAGGACGCGGAGGGCAGACCGCCCCAGCGCGGGTGATACATCGCCTTATGTCCCGCCGCGCAGACGCTTCGCGCGATGCGCTCCGGCAGCGCCGTACCGGTGACGAGCGCCGGCACGAAGTCGCAGAGCTCGACCCAACTCGCCGCCGCCGCCGCGACCTCGGGCGCACGCCGCTCACAATGCAGGATCTTCGACCAGTACCACTCCGAGGAGTAGACGCCGCCGCAGGTCTCGAGATAGGGCAGCCCGGCGGCGCGGATGCGCTCGGTGATCTCGGCAGCCTCGGCGTGCGCCGTGTGGTCCTTCCAGAGCCACGCCATCGCGGCGGGGTCGTCGGCGAATCGCTCGGTGAGCGCGAGCGCCGTACCGGCGTGATCGACGGGGATCGGCGTCGATCCGGTGGTGTCGACCCCGATGCCGACCACGCGCTCCGGGGCGAAACCGGGGCTGCGCATCGCGTCGCGCACGGCATCGCCGACGGCGCGGCGAAAGCCCTCGACATAGTCGGCCGGATGCTGCCGCGCGAGATCCGGCTCGCGCTCGTCAAGCACGACGCCATCGCGACCGTGCGCATACGCCCAGGTCGCGGCGCCGACCTCGGTGCCGTTCGTAATGTCAACGACGAGCGCCCGCGCCGACGATGTCCCGTAGTCAACGCCGATCGCGAAGCGCGGGCCGGAAGGGATCGTGGCGTTGGATCGCTCGTTCGTCATGCGGGCAGATGGATGAGGCGCCCGGCGATCTCCGCGGCGGGCAAGGCGGGTTCGGGAAGCATGACGCGGTCGGCCGCGGCGGCGATGAGCCCCAACATGCGCCGACGGGCGGCGAGATGAAGCGTGAGTCGTCCGAAGCGGCCGACGAGGGCGTGCTCCTGCACGCGCTTCTCGAACGCCGCGAGCACCTCCGGGTGAAGCGTCGGCAGATCGCCGGTGAGCACGAGATCGCTCGCACCGACGAGATTCAGGGCACCAGCGATCACCGTCGCGGCTGCGTCGATCGACGGGGCCAACCACGCCTCGACTCCGTTGGCGGCGATGTGCCGCGCGCACTCGCTCCAGCTCGCCTTCGGTCGACGGCGCGCCGAGCGATAGCTCTGCAGGACACCGCCGCGCGAGACGAGCGTTTCGAGGCACCCGACCGCTCCACAGCCGCAGCGACGACGATTGCCGAAGACCGCGGTGTGGCCGATCTCGCCGCAGAGCGGCTGCGGCCCGTGCAGAAGCCGGCCTCCGGTCACCACCGCCCCGCCGACGCCATCGCCGAAGTCGACGAGAACGAAGGAGTCCGCGGCCGCGCCGGTCGTGCCATAGGCGAGGGCAAGCTGACCGAGGGCAAGGGCCTGGATCTCCTGCACCGCACAGACATGGCACTGGAAGCTCTGTCCGATCCGCTCGAGGAGTTCGCGCCCGTTCGACCAGCGGAGATTCGGCGAGAAGATGATCTCGCCGCCGCCCTCGCCAAGCACGCCGGGGACGCTCACGAGGACCGCGGCGGAGCGCTGCACCCGCAGCGTCGAGCGGGCCCGCTCGAGCTCGATGATGAAGCCGTCGACCGACTGCGGCGTCGCGAAACGCACCGGCGCGAACGCGCCGGCCCGCGGCGCGTCGAGATCGGCCATCGACGCCTCGGAGAGGGCGACCGTGCACACCGAACTCTCGACAGCGCCGATCTCGACGACGGGGAAACGAAGGCCCGCGCTCAGCGCGACGAGTCGGGGAGGACGCCCCATGGCGCTACCCTCTTGGGCGGAGCGCGAGGCCGGTGGCCGCGCGTCGACCTCCTCGATGAGCCCGTCCGCGAGCATCCCGTCGACCACCTTGCCCGCGGTCACCGGCGAAAGCCCGATCAGCCGAGCCAGTTCCGCCCGGGAGCACGCCCCCCGTCCGAGCAGCGTCCGGAACGCCCGGCGGACATTCGCGATTCGGAGCTGCGAGGGGTGGTGATACATTCTGAACTTAGTATAGTAAGTCTTCGTTCCGGACGCCAGCCCCTCATGAGCCTTCTCGCCACCGCCATCCTCACCGTCGCGGCCTCGCTCTCCTCCCACGGGCCGATCGGCGAGAGACCTCCGCAACTCCTCGCTCCGCTGCCCCCCGGCGCTGTCCGCCTCACGGACGGCCCGCTCCGCGCAGCGTTCGAGCGAAACCGCAGCTATGTGCGCTCCTTCGAACCCGACCGCCTGCTCTGGACCTTCCGCCGTCAGGCCGGTCTTCCGACCCCGGGCGCACCGCTCGGCGGATGGGAGTCGCCCGACGGCGAGCTGCGCGGACATTCGATCGGCCACTATCTCTCGGCCGCCGCGACGATCCTCTCGCACGAGGATGACGCCGAGATCCGCGCCGACGCCCGAGCCGTCGTCGCCGGACTCGCGGCCTGCCAGCGCGCCGCCGGAACCGGCTGGATCAGCGCGTTTCCGGAGGAATTCCTCGAGCGCGTCGAGAGCGGGCGTCCGGTGTGGGCCCCCTACTACACGCTGCACAAGATCCTCGCCGGACTGATCGCCATGCATGCGCGCCTGGGCGATCGCGAGGCGCTCGAGGTCGCTCGCGGCCTCGCGGAACGCATCGGCGAGCGCTGCGCGCGGCTCGACGATGCAGCGATGCAGCGCATGCTCGGCAACGAGTTCGGCGGCATGCACGAGGCCCTGCTCGACCTCGCGGCGGCGCTCCCCGAGCCCGAGGCCGCGGCACGCATCGCGGAGCTCGCCGGGCGCTTCCAGAAGCGCTCCTTTCTCCAGCCGCTCGCCGACGGCGGCGATCCCCTGCCCGGCCTCCACGCCAACACCCACCTCGCCCAGATCCACGGCCAGATGCGGGCCTTCGAGCTCACCGGCGATCCGCGAGCGCGGGCGATCGTCGATCGCTTCTGGAAGGTGCTCCACCGCGACCACAGCTACGCCACCGGGGGCTCGAACTCGGGCGAATATTGGGGACCGCCCGGTCGCCTCGCCAACACGCTCTCGGCGACCAACCAGGAGTTCTGCACGAGCTACAACTGGTCGCGCATCACCACGGCGCTCCTGCACTGGACGGGCGAGGTCGCCTACGCCGACGAGCTCGAGCGAATCTTCCACAACGGCATCACCGTCAGCCAGCATCCCGAGAGCGGCATGCTGCTCTATTACCTGCCGCTCGCCACCGGGCTCCGCAAGGAGCACGGCACGCCCTTCGACACGATGACCTGTTGCTACGGCACGGGCATCGAGGCCTACGCGCAGCTCGCCGAGGGAATCTGCCTGTCGCGCGGCGAGGATCTCGTCATCGCGCGATACGGCGCGAGCGAGATCACCTGGACGCATCCGCGGGCCGGGCGCGTGACGCTCCGCCAGCGCACGAGCTTTCCCGAGACGGGCGATGTCGACATCGCCGTCGACTCGATCGAACGCTCCGGCGAGTTCGCGATCGTGCTGCGCCTGCCCGCGTGGGCGACCGGCGACCTGTCGGTTGCGGTGAACGGAGAGTCGGTCGCGCTGCCCAAGCGCGCACCGGGGAGCGCGTCATGGCTCGACCTCCGTCGCACCTGGGCGGCGGGCGACCGCATCCGCCTCTCGATGGCGATGCCGCTCCGCGTCGTGACGATGCCCGACGATCCGTCGCTCGGCGCGATCCTTGCCGGACCGCTCGTCCTCGCGGGCCTCGTCGAGAGCGCTCCCGACGAGCTGCCGATTCCGCCGATCATCGGCGACAAGCTGACGCCGGGCGATTGGCTTCGCCCGACCGGATCGCCGCTCACCTGGCGCACCGTCGACATGCCCGTCGAGCGCACCTATGTTCCGCTCGAGCGCATCGTCGGCGAACGCTACGGCGTCTACTGGCCCTTCGGCGTGCCGGGCGGCGCCCGACAGAATGCCTACAACGCTGCGGTCGCGGCGCTCGCGGAGCGCGAGCGCCGCACGCTCGACACCGTGGAGATCGGCGACGAGACCTCGGAGCGCGCCCACGCGTTCGCCGGCGAGGCGAGCCGCACCGGCGAGGCGAACGGGCGGCGCTGGCGCGACGCGACGCGCGGCGGTCACCTGCGCTATCGCCTCGCGGTCGACGCGGACGCGGCGTGTTCGCTTGCGCTCACCTACTTCAGCCGCGACGGCGGAAGCGATCGCGTCTTCGACATCCTCGTCGACGGCGTGCGCGTCGCCTCGGAGCGGCTGCATGGCGAGGCGAACGAACGCTTCGTCACCGTCGAGTACGCGATTCCACCCGAACTCACCCGCGGCAAGCGGACCATCGACATTCGCATTGAGCCGGCCCCGAACGGATCGATCGTCGGCGGCATCTTCGGCCTGCGCACCCTTCGTCAACCCTCCTGAGCGAGCAGACCACCTTGACATACGCCCACCGAACCATCGACATGCTTCTCGCGCTCGTGCTCGCCGCCCTCGCCTCGGTGACCGCCAACGCAGCCGTCGCCCCCGCGGACGGGATGGCCACCGGCATCCGCGCCGTGCCCTTCCGACAAGTCAGCGTTCGGGACCCCTTCTGGTCTCCGCGCATGGCGACCAACCGCGCCGTGACGGCGGCGCATGTGCTCGACGAGTGCGAGCGCACGGGACGGCTCGCGAACTTCCGCATCGCGGCGAAGGCGATGCGCGAGAAGGCCCCACAGCCGGGCGGCATGCGCGGCCTCTTCTTCAACGACTCCGATGTCTACAAGGCGATCGAGGGATGCGCGAACCTGCTCGCGACGGAGCGCGACGCGGCGCTGGAAGCTCGCTGCGACGCGATCATCGAGCTCATCGCCGCCGCTCAGGAGCCGGATGGCTATCTGTATACGCCGCGCACGATTCTCGACGCATCGAACATGCCGCCGGGCGGCCGCGAGCGCTGGTCGGACATGGGCGCCGGCCACGAGCTCTACTGCGTCGGTCACCTGTACGAGGCCGCGATCGCCTATCACGCCGCCACAGGAAAGCGTGCGCTCCTTGATGTTGCGCTCCGCAACCTCGACCTCGTCGCGAAGACCTTCGGTCCGCAGGGCATGCCGCACCCGTGCGGACATCCCGAGATCGAACTGGCCCTCGCCCGGCTGCATGACGCCACCGGCGACGCGCGGGCGCTCGAGCTTCTTCGCTTCTTCATCGAGACGCGCGGCAAGGCCGATCGCGGGCGGCCGCTCTACGGCGAGTACGCCCAGGATCACGCTCCGATTCTCGAGCAGACCGAGGCCGTCGGACACGCGGTGCGTCTGGCGTATCTCCAGTCGGGCGTGGTCGATCTTGCCCGTCTCACCGGCGAGACGCGCTACCTCGACGCGAGCCGTCGCGTCTGGGATGACATCATCAGCCGCAAGATGTACCTGACCGGAGGCATCGGAAGCCAGGGCAACAACGAGGGCTTCGGACTGCCCTTCGAACTTGCGAACGGCAGCGCGTACAACGAAACCTGCGCGTCGATCGCATTCGTGCAGTGGTCGCACCGTCTTTTCCTCGCGACCGGCGATGCCCGCTACATCGATGTCCTCGAGCGCACGCTGCACAACGGCATGCTCGCGGGCTGGTCGATCGGCGGCAATCGCTTCTTCTATCCGAATCCGCTCGAATCGACGACCGGACGGCAGCGCGTGCCGTGGTTCGACTGCGCCTGCTGCCCGCCGAATGTGCTGCGCTTCATCGCCTCGGTGCCGGAGTTCGCCTACGCGACCGGACCGCGCGATCTCTTCGTCAATCTCTTCATCGGAGGAACCGCGAGCACCGAGATCGCCGGCGTGCCGCTTCGCGTCGAACAGTCGGGAGCGATGCCGCTCGACGGTCGCGTGCGCCTGGCCCTCACGCCCGATCGCGCGAGTGCGTTCGCGCTGCGCATCCGCGTGCCCGCGTGGGCCAGCGGACGGATCGCCGACAGCGAGCTCTACCGCACGACCGGTGCGAAGGGTGAGCCCGTCACGATCAGCGTGAACGGAACGGCCGTCGCCGCGACGATCGAGCGCGGATACGCCGTGATTGACCGCACCTGGCAGCCCGGCGACGCCGTCGAGATCACGCTCGCGATGCCGATTCTCACCGTCGAGGCCGATCAGCGCGTCGCCGCGAACCGCGGTCGCGCAGCCCTCGTGCGCGGCCCATTCGTCTACTGCCTCGAGGCGATCGACCATGGCGGTCGCACGCCGCTCGGCGCGACGATCGACGCGGCCACGCCGTGGACGGTCGGCGCCCCGAACAGGTTGCTCGGCGACGCTCCGACGCTACAGGGGCGACTGCGTCCGGTCGAGCGGGCGATCGACGGTGGCGTCTCGGTGGGCGAACCCTTCGATGCGACGGCGATTCCCTACGCCCTGTGGGCCAACCGCGAGCAAGGCGCGATGGCCGTCTGGCTCGCCCGCGATCCCGCCGCCGCGAAGCCAGCCCCCGCGCCGACCCTTGCCCGACGCGCCAAGGCCTCGAGCAGCTTCGGCGGCGACCTGAATGCACTTGCCGACCAGCTTGAGCCGGCGTCGAGCGGCGATCATGAGCATCCCTTCCTTCACTGGTGGCCGCGGATGGGCGGCGAGGAGACGATCACCTACGAATTCCCCGAGCCGACGCTCGTCCGCGCGATCGAGGTTTACTGGTTCGACGACACGGGCCGCGGCGCGTGTCGGCTGCCGGCCTCTTGGCGGCTCGAGGCGAAGCGCGACGGAGTTTGGGCGCCTGTCGATGGAACGAGCGGATTCGGCGTCGAGCCCGATCGCTACAACCGCTGCTCGTTCGAGCCGGTGAAGGCCGAAGCGCTGCGCCTCGTCATCCAGTCGCGCAAGGACTTCGCCGGCGGCGTGCACGAGTGGCGCGTCGAGGCTGCGGACGCTCCGGTCCGCCCCGAATCCGGCGTGCGGAACGGCGCGTTCGAAGCGGGCGCAGCGGACGCGCCGCAGGCGTGGACGCGCTCGGTGTGGGGCGCGCCCGGCGGTGACGCCGACCTGCGCTTCATCGCCGAGGCGCCGGGCCGCAGCGGCAACGCCGTCGCGATCGGATCGACGAAGGGCGTCGATGCGGCCTGGTCACAGACGGTGCGCATCGAGCCATGGTCGCGCTACCGACTCAGCGGATGGATCCGCACGGAGAACATCGCTCCGATCGGCGGCGCCGCTGGCGCCCTCCTCAACATCCACGGTGGTCTCGCGCGGACCGCGGCGGTGAAGGGGACGCAGGGCTGGACCGAGGTCTCGGTCGAGTTCGACAGCGCCGAGCACGACGCGATCACGCTCAATTGCCTCGTCGGCGGATGGGGACTCGCCACCGGCACGGCGTGGTTCGACGACATCCGCATGGAACTCCTCAGCAAGGGGAGCATGCCCGCGCCGACGATCACCGTCGATGCCTCGGCGGTCGGCGAGCCGATTCATCCATATATCTATGGCCAGTTCATCGAGCATCTCGGCCGATGCATCTACGGCGGCATCTGGGCGGAAATGCTCGAGGACCGCAAGTTTCACGACGCCGTCGGCCAGGGCGAATCGCCGTGGCGAGCCGTGGGCGACGCCGCCGTCACGATGAGCGACCGCGATCCCTTCGTCGGCGCGCACACGCCGAGCGTCGAGGTGCGCGCCGCCGGCGGCGGCATCGCCCAAGGAAAGCTCGCAGCGCAGCGCGGGCGGAGCTATGTCGGCCATCTCTGGATCGCCGGTGACGCGAGCGTCGCGCCGGTCACCGTGCGCTTCGGCAACGCCGCGCCGGTGACGATCGCCGCGGTCGGGCCGGCGTGGACGCGCCACGCGATCACCTTCGTGTGCGACGCCGATGACGGCGACGCATCGCTCGCGATCACCGGAGGCGGACGCGGCACGATGCGGATCGGCACCGCGAGCCTCATGCCCGCCGACAACATCCGTGGCTTCCGTGCGGACACGCTCGCCCTCATGCGCGAGCTCGACGCGCCGGTCTATCGCTGGCCGGGCGGCAACTTCGTCTCCGGCTACGACTGGCGCGACGGCGTCGGCGACCGCGATCGTCGGCCTCCGCGCAAGAACCCGGCGTGGACCGGCATCGAGCACAACGATGTCGGCATCCACGAGTTCCTCGATCTCTGCACGCTCCTCGATACCGAGCCCTACATCGCCGTGAACACCGGCCTCGGCGGCGTCGAGAATGCGGTGGCCGAACTCGAATATGTCAACGGCGATCCCTCGACGACGATGGGTGCGCTGCGGGCCTCGCACGGGCGCACCGACCCGTGGAAGGTGCACTACTGGGGCATCGGCAACGAGATGTACGGCTCGTGGCAGCTCGGCAACATTCCGCTGAACGAATACACGAAGCGGCACAACGCCTTCGTCGACGCGATGCGGAAGGTCGATCCGACGATCCACACGATCGCGGTCGGCGCGGTCGGCGAGTGGAGCCGCACGATGCTGCGCGACTGCGCCGATCGGATGGAGTCGATCTCCGAGCATGTGTACTGGCAGGACCATCCCGGCCTGCTCGCCCATGTGCTGCCGGCGCCGCGCTCGCTCAAGGCGATCGCCGACGCTCACCGCCAATATCGCAAGGAGCTTCCGTCGCTTGCCGGCCGCGACATCCGCATCGTCCAGGACGAGTGGAACTATTGGTATGGCCCGCATGTCTTCGGCGAACTCGGCACGCGCTATTTCATGCGTGACGCGCTCGGCTGCGCCGCTGCGCTCAACGAGTTCGGCCGCAACAGCGACATCTTCTTCATGGCCAACTACGCCCAGACGGTGAATGTCATCGGGGCGATCAAGACGAGCCGCACGAACGCCGCGCTCGAGACGACCGGCCTCGTCCTCAAGCTCTATCGCCATCATCTCGGCACGCTTCCCTGCCGAACCGAGAGTTCGCCCACGCTCGACGCCCTCGCCACCTGGAATGACGCACGCACCGAACTTCGCATCGCGATCGTCAACGCGACGACGAGTCCGGCGGAGGTGCAGCTCGATCTCCGCGGCGCCCGCCTCGGCGACGGGCCTGGCCGCCGCTGGGTGATCGCCTCCGACGATCCGATGGCCTTCAACGATCCCGACGGCGCACGGCCGGTCGAGCTGCGCGAGGAGCCCTTCGCGTCGAAGGCCCGACTTGGAAGCCTGCCTGGAAGCCTGCCCGTCCCTGCCTGCAGCGTCACGCTGTACGCTCTTCCTGCGTCCCCACGGTAGTGTGGTGTTTCAGAAGTTCGCTTCCATTGCGGCGGCCCTGTTCGCGAGTTTCTGAAACACCACACGAGGAATCCGACATGCCGAGTCCAACCATGCCCTTCAGACACCCCCTTCGCCTCGCACTCGCCCTCGTCGCCGCCGCCCTGCTCGCCGCCTGCGGTGAAGGGAAGCCGTCCACGACCCCGACGCCGAATGGTGACGGAACGGCGGGAAGCGCGGCAGCGCCGACGCCGGCGACCAAGCCGATTCGCGTCGGCTTCGCCCAGATCGGCGCGGAGAGCGACTGGCGCAAGGCGAATACCGATTCGATTCGGAGCGAGGCGGAACGGCGCGGCATTGACCTGACCTTCAGCGATGCCCAGCAGAAGCAGGACAACCAGATCAAGGCGCTTCGCAACTTCATCGCCCAAGGCGTCGATGTCATCGCCTTCTCGCCCGTGGTCGAGACCGGCTGGGAACCGGTGCTCCGCGAGATCAAGGCCGCGGGCATTCCCGTCGTGCTCACCGACCGCGCCGTCGAGGTGACCGACGAGTCGCTCTTCGTGACCTTCATCGGCGCCGACTTCGTCGAGGAGGGTCGTCAGGCCGCGAAGTGGCTGGTCGAGGCGACGGGCGGCAAGGCGGTCGTCGCGGAGTTGCAGGGCACGCCGGGTTCGGCGCCGGCGATCGATCGCAAGCGCGGCTTCGAGGAGGTCATCCGCGAACATCCGGGCATTTCCATCGTGAAGAGCCAGTCCGGCGAGTTCACGCGGGCCAAGGGACGCGAGGTGATGGAGACCTTTCTGAAGAGCCCGGAGGGCGCGACGATCACGGCGCTCTACGCACACAACGACGACATGGCCATCGGTGCCATCGAGGCCATCAAGGCCGCGGGCCGCACGCCTGGCGTGGACATCAAGGTCGTCTCGATCGATGCGGTGAAGGCTGCATTCGAGGCGATGGTCGCGGGCGAACTCAACTGCACGGTCGAATGCAGTCCGCTCCTCGGGCCGCAGCTCTTCGACGCCGTGCAGGCAGTCATCGACGGCAAGGAGCTGCCGCGGCGGATCGTGACGCCGGCGAAGGTCTACGGACAGTCGACGGCGGCGGAGGACCTCAAGAGCAGGGTGTACTGACCGGTGACCGCGGAGCTCCTCGCCGTTCGCGGACTGAGCAAGCGATTCGGCGCCGTGCAAGCGCTGTCCGGCGTCGATCTCGATCTCGCTTCCGGCGAGGTGCACGCCCTCATGGGCGAGAACGGGGCGGGCAAGAGCACGCTCATCCGGTGCATCACCGGCGTGCATCCGCCGGATGCGGGCTCGTTGCGCCTCGCGGAGTTGCCGATCGCTCCGCCCACGCCGCGCGCGGCCGAGGATCTCGGCATTCGCTGCGTGCATCAGGAGGTGCATCTCATCCCCCACGCATCGGTCGCCGAGAACATCTGCATCGGGCGCGAACCGATGCATCGCGTGCCGCTCCTCGGCGCGGCGTGGCGCATCGACTGGCGTTCGGCGAACGAGCGGGCCCGCGCGGCGCTCGCCCGCGTCGGACTCACGATCGATCCGCGTCTCGAGCTCGCGAGCTGTCCGATCGCCGTGCAACAGCTCGTCGCCATCGCCAGAGCCCTCGACGGGCCGGCAAGACTGCTCGTCCTCGACGAGCCGACCTCGAGCCTCAACGAGCGCGAGGTGGACGCGCTCTTCGCCGTGATCGCGCGGCTCCGCGAGCAGGGTCTCGGGATCCTCATCGTCACGCACTTCCTCGATCAGGTCTATCGCATCGCGGACCGGATCACTGTTCTGCGCGACGGATGCCTCGTCGGGACGGCGGCGACGAAGGACCTTCCTCGACGCGAACTGATCGCCATGATGGTCGGGCGGGCGATCGATGATGAGCGCCACACCGAGGCCCGAGACGCGGCCGACGAACGCGCCGCACCGCTCCTGCGGGCGCGTGCGCTGACGCGACGCGGCGCACTCGACGGCGTGAGTTGCACGGTCCGCGCCGGCGAATCGCTCGGACTCGCCGGACTGCTGGGATCGGGACGCACGGAGACGCTTCGGGCGCTCTTCGGCGCGGAGCCGTCCGACGGCGGCACGATCGAACTCGCCGGCGTTCCGGTGGCTCCACGCTCGCCTGGTGAGGCGATGCGACTTGGCATCGCCTTTCTTCCCGAGAATCGCAAGAGCGACGGCGTGGTCCCGACGCTCTCGGTGCGCGAGAACATCATCCTTGCCCTCCAGAGCCGACGCGGCATGTGGCGTCCGCTCGGGCGCGGCGAGGCCGATGCCCTCGCGGAGCGCTTCATCGCAGCGCTCCGCATCCGAACGCCCGACGCGGCAACGCCGATCGGCCGACTCTCCGGGGGCAATCAGCAGAAGGCGCTCATCGCCCGAGCCCTCGCCACCGAGCCGCGGCTGCTTCTCCTCGACGAGCCCACGCGCGGCATCGACATCGGCGCGAAGGCCGATGTCATGCGGCTGATCGACGAGCTCCGTTCGCGCGAGGTCGCCCTCATCGTCGTCAGCTCCGAGCTGGAGGAGCTCGTGCGGGCCTGCGGACGCGTCACGGTCCTCCGCGATCGCCGGAGCGTCGCTGAACTCGTCGGATCTGCGGTCACGCCCGGAGCGATGCTCGCGGCGATCGCTGGACCTTCGGAAGGAGGCGAGGCGTGATGCATGCTCTCCGTGCAACGCTCGTCGGCGTGCGCTGGCCGCTCCTGGCCCTCGCCGCGCTCCTCGTCCTCGGCGCGCTCTTCGCGCCGGGATTCATCGGCGTCGAGCTGCGCGACGGCCGACTCTTCGGCACGCCGATCGACATCCTGAACCACGGGTCGAAGGTCGCGATCGTCGCACTCGGCATGACCCTCGTCATCGCCACCGGAGGCGTCGACCTTTCGGTCGGCGCGATCGTGGCCCTTTCGGCCGCGGTCGTGGCGACGCTCGTCAGCCATCACGACATGCCCTGGCCGATCGCGATGGCGGCGGCGCTCGGCGTCGCCCTGATCGCCGGCGTGTGGAACGGATTTCTCGTGACGGTGCTGCGACTCCAGCCGATCGTCGCGACACTCGTCCTGATGGTCGCCGGCCGCGGCATCGCCCAGCTCGTCACCGACGGACTCATCGTGACCGTCGACGAGCCCGCCATCGCCTTCGTCGGAAACGGCTCGTTCCTCGGCCTCCCGATGACGCTCTGGCTGCTCGTGACGGTCCTGATCGCGATCGGCCTTCTGACCCGACGAACGGCCCTCGGGCTCTTCATCGAGAGCATCGGCGACAACGACGCGGCCAGTCGCCTGGCCGGCGTCCCGGATCGGGCCGTGCGACTCGTCGCGTACGCGCTCTGCGGGCTCTGCGCCGGCGCGGTCGGTCTCATCGACTGCGGCTACATCCGGGCCGCCGATGTGAACAACGCCGGCCAGTTGCTCGAACTCGACGCGATCCTCGCGGTCGTGATCGGCGGAACCGCGCTCACCGGCGGACGCTTCATGCTCATCGGTTCGATCGTCGGAGCGATGCTCATGCAGACGCTCACGAAACTCCTCTACATGCTCGATGTCTCGGCGGACATCGCGCCGGCGCCGAAGGCGCTCGTCGTCATCGCCGTCTGTCTCCTCCAGTCGCCCGCGCTTCGGAGCCGGGTCGCCGCGATGTGGGGCCGACCCGCACGGGAGGCGTCATGAGCGGCTCGTCCGAACGCCATCGACGGCCACTGCGACTCCTTCCCGGCGTGAGCGCTGGCTCGATTCCGCTCGTCGCAACGGCGCTCGTGCTCATCGTCGCGTTCGCCGCCGGCGCGCTGCGCTATGACCACTTCGCCTCGTGGATGGTCCTGCGCAATCTTCTCGTCGACAACGCCTTTCTCCTGATCGCCGCGACGGGCGCGACCTTCGTGATCCTCTCCGGCGGCATCGATCTCTCGGTTGGCGCGGTCATGGCCTGCACCAGCGTGCTGGTTGCGGCGCTCGTCGAACACGCGGGCATGCATCCGCTTGCGGCGATCGGCATCGCGATCGTCGCGGGAACGCTCTTCGGCGCCGGCCAGGGCGCCCTCATTCGCTGCTTTGCCCTGCCGGCGTTTCTCGTCACGCTTGCGGGCATGTTTCTCGCCCGCGGCTTGGCCTTCGCGATCCATCCGCAGTCGATCGGCATTCGCCATCCCTTCGTGGCCGAGACGCTGAACGACACGCTTTCGTTTCGCCTGCCGCTCGGTCCGCGCGGCGTCCTCATCCCCTGCACCGCGGTCGCTGCCGTGCTCGTCGTCGGCGCGGCGTGGTGGATCCTTCGACATCGTCCCTTCGGCCGGGCGGTGTACGCGATCGGCGACGACGAGCGTGCAGCGACGCTCATGGGGCTCCCCGTCGGCGCCACGCGGATCGCGACCTACGCGGTCGCCGGCGGACTCGCTGCACTCGCCGGCGTCGCCTTCACGCTCTATCAGCAGGCCGGCGATCCGACCGCATGCAAGGGGCTCGAACTCGACGCGATCGCGGCCGTCGTGATCGGCGGCACGCTCCTCCGAGGCGGCGTCGGCTCGGTGATCGGAACGGCCATGGGCGTGATGATCCTCGGGCTCATCCAGACGATCATCACCTTCGAGGGCACGCTCAGCTCGTGGTGGACGAAGATCGTGATCGGCGTCCTCGTCCTCGCCTTCGTCGCCCTACAGCGCTGCGTCGACGGGATGGCCCGGCGAGCCGCGGCGGCCGACTCACGCACCGCGTAGCGTCACGCGCCCCTCGGCGATGCGCTTGAGGACGATGGCGAGCAACTGGGCGCGCTCGACGATGCTCGGAATCTCGATGAACTCGTCGAGGCGATGGAGATTTCCGCCGCGAATCCCCAGCGTGTCGAGCGTCGGCAGGCCGACCGACTGGAGGATGTTGCCGTCGCAGACGCCGCCCGTGCGCGTGAAGGGAAGCCGCTGGCCGAGCGATTCGGCGACCTCGCGGACGGCGTGGGCGAAGCGGTCGACCTCGGGCGTCAACGGCTTCGCTGGCCGGGCGAACGCCCGACGCACCAGGACGCCGGGCAAGGCGCCCTCGGGCGTGTTGAGCCGGTCGAAGCGTCGGGCCAACTCCTCCATCGCGCCGGGATCGGCGAAGCGCACATTGCCCCACGCGCTCGCACTGTCGGGCACCGCATTCGAGACATGGCCGCCGCGCAGCGGGCCGATGTTGACGATGCGTCCGGCCTCCGGATCGCATGCCTCGTTCACCTCGAGAATCGCACGGGCAAGCGCGTTCACCGCGCTGATGCCTTTCGTAAAGTCGCGTCCCGCGTGGGCGGTCCGACCGGTGCAGTCGATGCGAAAATGCCCGGAACCCATGCGTTCGACGACGAGTCCGCCGTTGTCGCCGGCGGGCTCGAGGGCGATGCCGATGTCATGGCGTCGGCCGGCCTCTTCGATCGTCGTCGCCGAATGAAAGGAGCCGGTCTCCTCGTCGCTGTTGAGGAGCACGCTGTAGCGCAGCGAAACGCCTGCGTTCGCAAGGGCCTCGAGCGCGTTCATCGCAAGGATGATCCCGCCCTTCATGTCGACGGCGCCCGGGCCGCGGGCGATCGTCGCGCTCTCCCGCGTCAGCGTCCGGAACGCGCCGTTCGGATCATGCACCGTATCGATATGTCCGGCGATCAGGACCCGCGGACCGACTGCGGCGCCGTCGAGTCGGTCGGCGATCGCGACGGGCGGCGGTTCGGCCGCTGCGTCCAACTCCTCGTTGGGAAGCGAGAGCCACGCAGGACGCTCCTCGCCGGGATGCATGGCGATGCGCCCGCCGAGCGCACGGAGCCGGTCGCAGAGGATCCCGCGACACTCGTCGAGCCCCGGACGGAACGCCCCGCCGGTCGGAATCGCGACGAGCCGTTCGATTTCGGCGTACATGCGCTCAGCGCGTGCAGCCAACTCCTCGGCCATGCGACGCTCGAGCGGATCGAGCCCGCCGGAGGGATCGCGCGACTGGCCGCTCATCGTGTCGCCCCAGCGCGGGCCCCAGCGCGGGCCGGCAGGGCGATTTCACCGGCGAAGACCTCGGTCGCCGGTCCGGTCATGAAGACGCTCGATCCATCGCCTTCCCACGCCAGTCGAAGGTCGCCACCGGGCAGATGGGCAAGGATGCGCTTCGCGCTGCGCCCCGTGAGGACGCCTGCGACGCAGACGGCGCTCGCCCCGGTGCCGCAGGCGAGCGTGATGCCGCTGCCTCGCTCCCAGGTGCGCATCGTCACCTCGTCCTCCTCGTCGATCTGGACGAGATGCACATTGATGCGGCGCGGGAACCACGGATGGCGCTCGAGAACCGGACCGATGCGCTCAAGCGGCACGAGCGAGACATCGCGGCAGTAGATGACGAGATGCGGATTGCCCATCGAGACGCAGGTGATGCGGGCTTCGCATCCCGCCGCAGCGATCCACGCTCCGTCGCCGCAGGCGAGCGTCTCGGGCGCGATGGGATGGCCGACGATGCGAGCGCTCGGCTGGACGCTGGGGATCGTCGCCGGAATGCGCGCCGCATCGAGCATCGGCGCGCCCATGTCGACGGTCGCCTCGGAGACGCGGCCGTCGTCGCCGCGCGTCCACGCGATCGCGAGCACGCCGCGGCCGGTCTCGACGCGAATCGGATTGCCGCGGGCGATGCCCCGATCGATCGCGAACTTCGCCACGCAGCGCACGCCGTTGCCGCACATCTCGCTCTCGCTGCCGTCGGCGTTGAACATGCGCATGCGCACATCCGCCGCCGGATCGCTCGGCGGACAGACGAGGATCAGGCCGTCGCTGCCGATCCCGAAGTTCCGCGGCGAGACGAGCCGCGCGATCTCGGCCGGATCCTCGACGGGATCGTCATACGCGTTGACATACACATAATCATTGCCGATCCCGTGCATCTTGACGAAACGCATGACGATGGTCGCTCCGATGGTCTTCCCGGCCCCGAGCGCCCGACACCGTCGGGACCGCTCGCTGTCCCCGCGAGCTCTCATCGTAGCTTGGCGCTCGCGATGTCTCGGTCGAGCGGCGGATGTCGATCACAAGGAGCGCCGCGAAGGCGAGCAGCACGACCACGACGCCGAGCTTCAGTCGGGCGATCAGCCGATCGATTCCGAGAGCGCCGACGGGGAGCCCCGCGAGACGATCGAGATACGCCTGCCGCCAGGCGATCGAGCCGTGCCGCCACGAGGGGCGATGCGGGGAAACGCCGGTGTGGCGAGCGACGCTGGCGAGGGCATCGCTCATCGCGGCGACCGCCTGCGGCGTGATCTGCTGGCTCCCCTCGGCGGTCGAAAGATATTGGGTCGCGAAGCTGTCGGCCTGTCGCTCGATGCGCCGCGAGAGCCAGCCGAAGAGAACGAGCGCCAGCGCCGTCGCGGAGAGCATCGCCCCGCGCTCGAGCCAGAGGAGCGCTTCGATCGTCGTATCGACCGACCAGCCAGCGGTGCGAATGGCCTCGTCGGCGACGCGCACCGGCGCCTCGACCACGAGCGAGGCGACGACGAGGAGCGCGACGAGCGCCGCGAGCATCCACGGCAGGTGCCGCCGGCGCACATGGCCGATCTCGTGGGCCATCACGGCGCGAAGCTGCTGGCGCGGCAGCAGTTCGAGCAGGCCGTCGGTGAGCATCACATAGCGGAGCGGTCCGACGAGGCCCATCACGGCGCCGTTCACCATCGCATCGTCGGTGCGCCAGACGAGAATGTCGCGGACGCGCACGCCCGACGCGCGGCAGACCTCCTCGAGATCGCTTCGCATCTCGCCCGGCGGAAGCGGCGCAAGATCGAGGACCAGCCGGGCGAGCAGCGGACTGATCAGGTAGACGCACATCGCGATCGCGAGCGGCGCGATCTCGGCGCCGCCGCTCGCCCAGAACGCCGGCGCCGCCCGGGCGATGCGCGGCTCGAGGGCTTCGCTTGCCGCGACGACGAGAAGAATCGGTACGAGCAGCAGAAGAATGTTCGAGCGCGTGCGGGCGACGACGAAGCGCAGCCGCGACGGCCAGGCGACGAGCGGACGACCCTCATCGAGTCGGCGGATGAGCGAGGCCTCGCGGACCCGCCGTTCGAGCGGCTCCTGCACCCACCAGCCGGCCACGGCAGCGGCGAGCGCGGGGAGGATCGCGACCAGCTCGTCGACGGCGGGAAGGTTGCCGATCGCCGCACGGATGCACTCGAGCCAGCCGGCGAGGAAGGTCGCGGCGACGAGCCCGGCGAGTCCGAGCCAGGGGGCGATGCGGCCGAGGAGATCGGCCCGATCGCAGTGCCGCACGCACGCCGGATCCGAACGGTCCATCGCCCGAAGGGCAGCGCGCACGAACCACCGTTGCAGGACGATCGCGATCGCCGGCGGCACCAGCGCGAGGGCGAGCGCGGTGGCCGGAGCCATCGCCGACGCCAGCGGCATGCGATCCTCGAGAAAGACGATCGCGAACAGGATGATGACGAGAAGCTGCAAGCGGGGCTCGTGGCGCGGCGGACGCTATCGCGAGGGTCGCTCGATGACCCCGAGATCGACGACGACCTTGCCATATCGATAGAAATCGAGATTGAGGCGATTCGAATCGAGGAAGGTGAGGACGAGGCCGTTCAGCCGCGTCGAGTCGGCGAACTCGAAGTCGCCCATGTGCGGTCCGGCGTAGCGCCGTCCGTCGTAGGCCTGGGCGTGAAAGTGCACATGGAAAAGCCCGGTGTAGAGCGCGTCCATGAGGGCCTGCGGCGCCTCGTATCGGGCGTCGTTGCCGCGGGTGCGGCTCGGATACTCGACGAACTCGTAGCGCCCCTGCGCGTCGCTCGACAGCATGCCGCCGAGCTCGCTGGCCCGATCGGCGAGATCGCGATCGCCGACCTCGAAGAGATGCGCCAGCACCTGCGGCACCGAGACGGCCTCGAGGGCAAGAACCATCGCCGCATAGTCACCCCAGAGGAGCTTGGCGCGATGGGCGGCGAGCCGCTCGGAGAAGTCGTTGCCGTATCCCTCGAAGTCGGGACTGTGGACGCGCCGGTCGCTTCCCCCCGAGGCGTTGACGATCATCGACTCGAGTTCGCGATCGCTCGCGGTGAGGAGTTCGGGGGCGAAGCGAGCGGCGTTCACCGCGACGGGAATGTCCCGGAGTTCCAGCGTCGCGCGGCGCTCCGGCGAGAGCTTCGCGACGGCTGCGGTCGCCTCGGTCCAGAAGCCGCGATTGGCTTCGCCGCGGAGGGCCTGGATCCACAGGATCTCCTCGCGGGTGCGCGGAAGCACACCCAGATCGACGACGCCGGCGCGAATGTCCCGAAGCATCGGATCGCGCGAGGCGCGGCTCTCGTCGGCGAGGAGCTCGCGCAGGCGAGCCTCCTGCCCTTCGAGGAGAAGCAGTTGCCAGCAGCGGCTGCGGAGATTCGTCTGCGTGAGCGGATTCGCCGCCGCGAAGGTCTCGAGGAGCGCATCGACGACCTTGTCCTCACCGTACATCGCGGCGATGGCGAGACGCTCCGGGCGCTCCTTCCCGAGCTTCGCCCACGCCGGCACGCTCGCCGCCCACGCCCGCACGAGCGTCGGGGTCATCTCGCGCCACTGCTCCTTGGCGATCCGCTCGCAGAGTTCGCGGCGCCACTCGACCGCGTCCATCTTCGGCAGGTTGATCGTGAGCGTCTCGGCGAGCCCCTGCGGGTCGATCTCGCGCAGCCGGGCGTAGGCGGCGCGACGCCCCTCGATGACATACCCGGGGTTCACCACCACCCGACGGAGGACCGTCCGGTAGTTCGGGTCGTCGGGATTGCGATCGCCGACGGCCATCGCGGCGAGGTAGTCGCGGCCCGGCAACCCAGGCTGGTTGAGCGTCGCCACCGGATCGGTGATCGTCTGAGCTGTCTCGCAGCCGGCCGGGAGCGCGAGGGCGGCGATCGCGAGGCCCACCCCGAGGGAGATTCTCAGCGGGGCGATCAGCGGGACGAGAAGAGCGCGATGCGGGTGTCGAAGCATGGTTCGGAAGGTGGGCGAGGGCGAGCGTGAGGGCTGGACGGCGGGCACCCCGACGAAAGGCTCGCGAGGGGAGAGATCGCAGGACTTGGAGGTGGACCGCGCGCCGCCCCGTCGTATTATCAAGTGTCGGGAAGTCCTGCTCGCCCTGCGGCGAACGCCTTCCCTGCCCTGCCCGCCCCATGACTCGCTCGCGCCATCCTCTCAAGATCGTCGGTCAGGGCCAGCCCACCGACGCCGACCGACCCGGGCTTGCGGAGCGGGTCGAGCGGCCCCCGGCCGAGCTCGCACCGCCGGAGCTATGGGAGCGGGTTCGCGCGATCCTCGATCTCATTCGGCCGGCGATTCAGGATGACGGAGGCGATGTCGAACTCGTCGAGGTTGGAGCGGATGGACAGGTGACGGTGCGGTTCCTCGGGGCCTGTGTCGGTTGCCCGTCGAGTGCCGTCACCCTCCAGAGCGGCATCGAGCGGAACCTGCGAGAGCATGTCGCGGAAGTCCGCAGCGTGGTGGCCGTGCCCTGAGCGAGCGGGCTCACGAACGCGCATAACTCGCGTGCCGGACGGGACCTGGACACGATTCGTCCAGATTCCACCCCGACTCGATGGCCCCCTTGCTCCGGTTCAGGGGATTTCGCTTCCGCGTTGCCGAACCCTCAGCTACTCTGCATGCGTTCCTCCGGTGCGCCCTTCGGGACGACGGATGGAGCGACGCGATGCGACCGACGGGATGTCGGAGACAGTTCAGGGACGGCGGTCAACGAGGCAGGCAGGAGGTCCTGACAATGCTGGTCATCACGCGACGCGAAGGCGAAGAAGTCATCATCGGCGATCCCGCATCGCCGATCGGGATCGTGCGCGTGGCCTCCATCAAGGGCGACCGTGTCCGCATTGCGTTCGAGTTCCCGCGCGAGGTGGCGGTCCACCGTCGGGAAGTGGCCGAGCAGATTCTGGCCAGCGAAGCCAACGCTCCGCAGATCATTGCGACGATCCGGCCGGCGAACGAAGCGAGCGGCTGAGGATCGGACGCCCCCATCGTTCAGCGATCCTTGAGCGGTGTCTTGGCGGCCTGACGGCCGGTCGCCTCGGACAGAGTCTTGCCCACAAACGAACAGCCCCGATGCCTGCGAGAGGCATCGGGGCGTTGTCGTTCGCGAGGGATGTTCGGCGATCCATGCCGAACCTCCGTCGCACCGGGGTTGGTCCGCCGATCCGTGGCGGGCCCGGTCGCACAAGCGGGAGCGGAGGCTGATGCGGTCAGCCTCCGGGATGTGCGGCGGTCGCTCACTCCGCCGCAGGGGGATGTTCGGAGCGCCATCCTTGGCGAACCGTCGTCCCGCGCATCCACACCCTTGCGGGTGCTCCCTGCCTTGAACCCGTCGCCGATCCATGGCGGCGGGTCGCAGGCTGTTGTCCTGGCGAATCGCGGCCGGTCCCCGGTAGGGGAGGCGGTCGCGTCATCCACACGAACGCGTGTTTCTTGTTGTTTGCAGCGGTTCCGCTCGGTCGAAGCCTTCAAGGGCCGCGTCAGGCGCCTTTACTTGCTCGGCGTCGCGGGGCCATCCACCCGCCGTCGTTCCGAAGTCCGGTCAGCGAGCGCCTGCCGGGCCCGCTTCCAGATCTCTGCCTGCGAGGGTTGGAGCCGCTGCTGCTCCGCACGCCACGCTTGGGGATCGCAGACCTCGAGATGGTCGCGAACCCCGAGAATCACCACACTCCCGGAGAGTCCGAATGCCTGAAGCAAGCGGTCGGGGATCCGAATGCGGCCAGCCGAGTCGATCAGCAGTCGGGCCGCCTGCGAATAGATCAGGCGTTCGAACTGCTGCATGTCCTCGTCACCGAGAAGCGAGGTTCCAAGGGCCGTGGAAAGCTCTTGAAAGGTCTTCTCCGGCCACAGCCAGAGGGCACCGTTGGCACCAGGGGCTGCGATGAGGGCCTCACCGTGTCGATCGGGATTCAGGACATCCCGAATCTCGGCTGGGATGGCGAGCCGCTGTTTGGGATCCAGCGAATGCTCGTACTCACCCAGAAAGAGCACGGTCCAAGCTCCTCACCGTCGAACCGCGTCCTTGTGCAGCGAGCACCCGACACGCGGCTCCGACGGATGGAAAAGTAACCCACAATGCCCCACCTTTCAACACTTCGCGACCTTTCTGGCCAAGAGTCTTCAAGTTCCTCGCCTATCCGGGTTGCCTGTGGCATCTAAAGGTGTCAGAGTTCAAGGGTTAGAGATTTATCCACCAAGCCTCCACGCAGTCGACTCCCCACCCGGGGATTGTGTGGGGATGTGCGAACCAATCGTGGGGTGAACGCCTTGCCGCACTCTCAGCAGCCGCATCCAGGAAAGCCAAGCGGATCGCCCGGCAACCACGCGGGGGCGGCCTCCGGATCTCTGCCGGGTGGCCAGCTCTCCCCGTCGGCTGCGCGACTGGCGACGAACAACTCGATCACCGCTGCCGTCGAACTCATCCCCGCCGGCAGCTTCGTTCTCACCGCTTCCTATGCGGAGACCCGCGGCGGCGTGATCGCTCGATGGGTGCAGCGGGTCTCCTCATCGCCGCATCTCGTCGTGGTCGCCATCGAGAAGGGACAGCCGCTGAGCCCGGTGATCCGCGACAGCCGACGCTTCGGCCTCTGTCAGCTCGCTCCGGAAGATCGCGTGCTGATGCGGATCTTCGATGCGGAGCGCCCTGACGCACCGAAGCAACCAAGCGGCGTCCGCGCCGAGCTGATCGATCCTTTCCTCGGTCTCCCGACGCGCACGACGGCGAGCGGCGTACCGATCCTTGCGAAGAGCCTGGCGTGGATCGAGTGCGAACTGACGCGGCACCTCGATGTCGAGGGCAACTGCGAGCTCTACATCGGGCTCGTTCATGATGGCGGCGTCCTTCGAGCGGTCGAGAGCGCGTCGGGCGAGGTCCAGACGCCAGCCCCCCCACTTGCGACGGGTCCCACGCATGCGACGGGACCCAGCGCGAATGTGCATCCCCACGCCGCACCGAAGCTCCCCGCGACGACGACCCCCAAACCGCGACCGACGCGTCGCCGGGCCCGCTGACGCCGCCGAACCCGCGTGGGTCCGCCTTCGATCGCGAGTCGGGCGAGGGCCTACACTCGCCGCCGATGGCTCACGCTGACCCCCGTTCGCCCCTCTGCGTGCCGACGCTCGAGGGCCCGTTCCTGAACCCGTCCAATCGCTTCGGGATCGACTACCGGAGCGACGCCGAGCGCTTTCCGCAGCTCGGCTATCCGATCATCGATGTGCACACCCATGTGAACGGCCCCGCCGCGGCCGCGATCATGCGCGATGCGATGGACCTCTACGGCATCGGCCGCGTCCACTCGATGACCTACATCCAGCAGGTCCCGCAGATCCGCGAGGTGCTCGGCGACCGGATTCGCTTCATCGCCATCCCCGACTGGATGAGCAAGGACCGACGACACGCCAACGGCCCCGGGTTCCTCGACAACATCCGCCGCTTTCACGAGGCCGGCGCGACGATCGTGAAGTTCTGGCAGGCCCCGCGCGGCATGGACTTCGCCCGCGAGCTCGGCGACCCGAGGCTCTTCGACCTCGAGAGCCCCGATCGCCTGCGGGCGATGGAGCTCGCCGATTCGCTCGGGATGCGCTTCATGGCCCACATCGCCGATCCCGACACCTGGTTCGCGACGCGCTATGCCGACAGCGCGACCTACGGCACCAAGGCGAGCCACTACGAACCGCTCGAGCGCCTCGCCGAACGCTATCGCCACCGCCCCTGGCTCATCGCCCACATGGGCGGCTGGCCGGAGGATCTCGCGTTTCTGACCGGGCTGCTCGAGCGCAATCCGAATCTCTCGCTCGACACGAGCGCGACGAAGTGGATGGTGCGCGAGCTCTCCCGCCATTCGCCGGCCGATCGCGAGCGCTTCGTCCGACGATTCAAGGGCCGCATTCTCTTCGGCTCGGACATCGTCACCGCCGACGAGCACTTGCGTTCAGGCGAAGGCAAGACCGAGATGCAGGCGAAGGCGAGCAATCCCGAGACGGCCTTCGATCTCTACGCGAGTCGATACTGGGCCCTGCGCATGCTGTGGGAAGGAACCGGCTCGACCGAGTCGCCGATCAGCGATCCCGATCTCGCGATGGTCGATCCGGCGCGCTACGGCCCCGACGACGCGCCGACGCTCGTCGGCGCCGGCCTTCCCGCGGATCTCCTGCGATCGATCTACTTCGAAGCGCCGCAGGCGTTCTTCACCGACGCGTGAATGACGCGGCTGCGCGCCCAGCAATCCGCGCATGTCTGCCAGACGCAAATGGCTTCTACGCTCTTTGCGTTTTTGATTCACCACAGAGGGCAGAGGATTCTGCACAATTCGACCAGACTCACCACAGAGAACAGCCTTCTGCACTCTTCCGCCAGAGAACCACAGCACAGAGAAGCCAAAGGAAAGAGGGAACTCGTCGCACACACTCGTCGGCGCAGAGTGGACTTGACTTGGGTCGGGACTTCTCACTGTGCCCAGCGCCCGCGCTCCTCAAATCCCTCTGGCACCGGCACGACTCCATCAACGCGCGCGCAACCTGTCTCCCTTTTCGCCTCCTCTGTGCATCCTCTGTGCCCTCCGTGCCTCTGTGGTTCTCTGGATGATGCGTGCAGAAGGCCGAGGACACAGCATTCTTTGTGGTTCTCTGGCTGATGTGTGCAGAAGGCTGAGGACACCGCATCCTGCCCGCATTCAGGGCTGGATCTCGAGCTCAACCCGCGATTGCTTCTCGTTCGTTCCGCGGCGCAGGACGAGTTCGTAGCCGGTGTCGCGCGTCTCGCCCGCCGCGACGGTTGCCTTGAACTCAGGCGTGCGAAAATCGAAGAGCGTCGGCGCGGGCGTCATCTCGGCACCGGCGCGGAAGGTGATGTCGCCGTCGAGCGGGAAGCGCCACGCCACCGTGATCGGCGCGTTTCGATAGTTGCGAACGCGCTCCACCCGCTGCACGCGCTCGTTCCAGCCGGCGAGGGCGTACTTCGGATCGATCCGCTCGCCGCGCGTCGGGCTGACCAGGCGATTCGGGTCCTCGGTGCGGAACCAGAAGTCCTCACGGGCGTGCGAGAGGGCGAGCCGTTCGAGAATCACCTGCGGATCGCGGCCGAGGTTGAACTCGAACTCCTGGCCGATCGGCACATACTTGGTCGAGAGGAACGCGAGCACCGAGAGTCCGTCGGCTGCGCCAGCCGCGCCCGCTCCGTCGTTCCGACGGAAGAGCCGCACCATGCCGTCCGGGAGCGGCGAGTCGCCGAGTCCGGAGGCCGCGTCGTTGCGCACCAGGAACAGGCGCACGAGCTGATCGCCATACTCCTGCGGTCGATATCGATACTCGATCCGGAAGGGCACCGATTCGCCCTCTTTCTGCGCGAAGAGCGGCATGCGCTTCGACCAACCTGTCTTCACCGTCTCCTCGCCCGGCACGGTGAAGAGGAAGTACTCGCTGAGCCCTTCCTTCACGATGACCTTCTCGGCGAGTCCGCCGCCGCCGCCGAATCCGCCGGGACCGTTCGTGAGCGCGTCCGCGGCCGCCTCCAACCGATCGCGTCGCGCACCGCGCGGCTTCGCCGACGCCGGTGGCGCGCCCGGCGCCTGCGGATCGCCGGGACGGCCCTCCATCTCGCGTCGACGGGCGAGCTCGGCGATCTTCTCGACCAGATTGATCGTGCCGACCACCATGCGGATGCTCGCGTTTTCGTAGTCCTCGCCGGAATTGTTCGTGATCGTCACGAAGCCTCCGAAGGACATCGATCCCTCATCCGGCGCGACGGTGCCGACATAATCCGCCGCCCAGGTGATGCCGCTCGTGAAGTAGGTGATCTCGACCGCGGCCTCGACATCGCTCTCGCTCCGCACATGCCAGTAGAGCGCTTCGGGCCGATCGAAGGGGCGTCGCGTGTCGACGAGCTCGACGCCGCTCGCCGGCACCTTCACCCGCAGGTCAACGCTCGTCGGATCGATGAGCGTGTTCGCCCAGGAGAACTGCAACTCGTTCGAGCCCTTGCGAAGCGTGATGCGCCGGGTCTCGCGGACGAGGGTGAGGTCCTCGGCGTTGTAGATCGTCAGTTGCACCGAATCCCGCTCGGGAAGCGTCGAGACATCGATGTTCTGGCCACTGCTCTGGGCCGAGCTGACCGCTCCGACGAAGAGCGCGAGGGCAACGGGGACGAGGGTGGTCAGGGTGCGAAGCCAACTCATCGGATCACCTCCAGCTCGACGCGGGCCTGCTTCTCGTTCGTGCCGCGGCGCATGACGAGCTCATAGCCCGTGTCGCGCGACTCCCCCGCCGCAACGGTCGCCGTGAACTCCGGTGTGCGGAAGTCGAAGAGCGTCGGAGCCGGCTCGACATCCGCACCGGAGCGGAAGGTGATGTCGCCGTCGAGCGGGAAGCGCCACGCCACCGTGATCGGCGCGTTTCGATAGTTGCGGACGCGCTCCACGCGACGCACCCGCTCGTTCCAGCCGGCGAGGGCGTACTTCGGATCGATCCGCTCGCCGCGCGTCGGGCTGATCAGGCGTTCCTGATTGCCCGCCCGGAACCAGAAGTCCTCACGGGCATGCGAGAGGGCGAGCCGTTCGAGGATCACCTGCGGATCGCGGCCGAGATTGAACTCGAACTCCTGACCGATCGGCACATACTTGGTCGAAAGGAACGCGAGCACCGATAGGCCACCCGACTCCTCGCCGAAGAGCCGCACCGCGCCGTCGGGCAGCGGCGACTCGCCAAGTCCCGAGGCAGCGTCGTTGCGCACCAGGAAGAGGCGCACAAGCTGATCGCCATATTCCTGCGGCCGATATCGATACTCGATCCGGAAGGGAACGGTTCCGCCGGCCTTCTGGGCGAAGAGGCTCATCCGCTTCGACCAGCCGTTTCGCACCGTCTCCTCGCCGGGCACGGTGAAGAGGAAGTATTCGCTGAGGGCGCTCTTCTCGATCGACTTCGCCTTCATGTCGCCGCCGGTGCCCGCCTCGACGACGACGCGTCCGAGATCAGTCTGCATCGCAAGCCCGTCATCCCTCAGGTTGGCGACTTCCCGCTTCAGAAGATCCCCAGCGACATCCGGCGGAATCATGCCCCGCTGGGCGAGCTCGCGCACCGCCTCGACGAGATTGATGGTGCCGACCACCATGCGGATGTTCGCGTTCTCGTAGTCCTCGCCGGAGTTGTTCGTGATCGTGACGAAGCCTTCGAAACGCATCGAACCCTCGTCGGCCGCAACGACCCCGACATAGTCAGCGGCCCAGGAGATGCCGCTCGTGAAATAGCTGATCTCGACGCTCGTGTCGCCGTCGAACTCCGAGCGCACCGCCCAGTGCAGCGTCTGGGGCCGCTCGTGCGGGAAGCGCGTGTCGATGAGCTCAAGCCTGCGATCCGGAAGGCGAAGCGTGACGCTGGTCGGATCGATGAGCGTGTTCGCCCACGAGAACTGCAGTTCGGTCACTCCCTTCGCGACGGTGATCCGGCGCGTCTCGCGGACAAGGGTGAGGTCCTCGCCGTTGTAGATGGTGAGCTGCACGCTGTCCCGCGGCGGCAGCGTCGACATGTCGATGTTCTGGGCGAAGGCGCTCGGCGGAAGCGCGCAGAGCGAGAGAAGGACCGCAAGCAGCGGGATGAGGCGTGCGGCGTAGTGAATCGGGGTCATGGACGGATGTTCCTGAAGGGGCGAGAAGCGAAAGCGTGCGCTGAGAGGACTCCGAGGGTTCGTCACCACTCGTTCTTGAACAGCACATGCAAGCGCTCGACCTTCTTCACCGCCTTCTGGTCGGCGCCGCGAGCCGGCGCCTCGACGCGGAAGAGGACGCGCTCGAGATTCGACTTCTCGCGGTCATATTCCTTCATCGTTCCCTCCGAACCGATCTCCCACTGCGGCGCGAGGTTGCCGTTGCCGGTGATCTCGGCCCGCAACGAAGGCATCGACTCGACGATGTCGACGACGACCGGCACATCCTTGAAGTTCTCGATTTCGTACTTCACGATCACATCGAAGTCGCCGAGCGGTCCCATCGTCGCCTTGCGCTCGCGGCGCTCGACGATGCGCGTGACGACGACATCCTTGGCGATGCCGACCGACAGCCGCCACTCGTCGTCCTTCGCAGCGAACTGCCCCCAGTCCTCGCCGAGGAAGGCGCTGTTGCCGCTGCCGTCGGCCTGGAAGATGCGCACCTTGCCGCGCTCGAGCGGGAATCGGCCGAGCCCCTGATCGGCCTGATTCTCGAGCACATAGTGCATGGGAATGCGAAGCTGCTGCTTCGCCGGATCGAGCATGCCGAAGGACGCGACATCGGCGGTGTAGGTCTTGCGGACCTTCACGCCGTCGAAGCGCGCCGCGAGGATCTTCCGCGTCTCGTTGCGACCGATCGGCCGCGTCAGCCGATCGCCGAAGCCGAAGGACATGCCGCTCTCGCCGAAGTCCTCGGGGGTGCGATTGTGGAGCTGGACATACTGCCAGAGCGTCAGCGTGCGCTCGTCCTTATCCGTCTCGGCGCGATACTCGTAGCTCTTGTCGATGCCCATGATCACATAGCTGATCCGCACCTTCGCCGGCCCCGCGGCTGGCGCCGCCACCTGCCAAGTGAGGGCGTTCTCGTTGGGCGGATAGGAGACGCTCAGGACGCGCACCCGATCGGGGTCGGTGATCGCCCGGAACTGGATCGTGCTCTTGTCGATCGCGGTGTTCGCCCACGCGAAGACGACATCGTTCATGCCCTCGGCGAGCGGGACGGTGCGCTCCTCCTCGACGAGCGTCACGCCGAGATGCTCGAGGCGGATCTCGACCCGCTCCCGCTGCGGGAGGGCGATGAGCTTCACCCCCGCTCCGGCGGTCGGCGTCAGGAGGAGCGTCGGGGCGACCGAGACCGCGAGGATCGCGGCGGCAAGGAGACGACGAGCGAGGACCGAGGCTTCAGGCATGGCAAACTCCTACAGGGCGCGGCAAGGACCGAACGGATCGGCCGGGCGGACTCGACGGCGCGGGCGGCCCACGATGGCCGACGAGCGAGGCGCGCGGACAGTACCCGACTCGCCGATCAGACGATTCCGGCTCCTCAAGCGTCTGCTGTTTCAATCCTGTGACATGACCCGGCCCATCACCGGCCGGATTGACCGCTCGAGCAGGACTCGCGTCGCCCGAAGCGGATCGTCCCGACGGAAGGTGCCGATCGGCGACCCGCCCTCGGTCATCGAGGATCCTTCGGCGTCGAAGCTCCCCTCCTCGACGATGAGCGGCAGGCCTGCCGCCGCCCACCACGACGCCTGCCAGGTGAGGCCGCGATGCCCGACCGGCACGCTCGGCGCGATCGACGCCGCCGCGAGCAGGCCACCGACGCCACGCCCGCGAGCGCCACGAGCTGCCGCCCCGGCAGTGGCCGTGCCATCGCCGAGCACCAGTCCGACATCGATCACCTCGGCCAGAGCCACCGGATCATGGGCGATCGCATCGAAGACGACCGGCGACTCGGCGAGCCCGACCTCACTCACCCACCGCGCCGTCGCGGCGGCGCGAGCCATCGCCGGCGAAGCGATCAGCCGCACGCGGGCCCCACGGACGGCGGCGATGCCGACGATGTCCATCGCCCTTCGAAGATCGGTCCAGGCGACCAACGGGCCGACCACGCCAACCAGCGTGGTCTCGTCGTCAGCGCCGAGTTCGGATCGTCGCCGCCGACGACGGGCGTCCCGATCGACGGAATCCTGCCCGTTCGGTCGCGATGGCCGCAGCTCGCGAAGGACCGAGGCGAGCCCCCGACCGATCGCGCTCCCCTCGCCGGCGCCGAGCGTCGAACGAGCGCAAGCGCGGCACTGCTCCGCGTGGGCGTCGCAGGTCGCCGCGATCGTGACGCCGGCGAGCGCAGCGATCTCGGATCGCAGAAGCGGCTCGGCAGCGCCGGTCGCACACCAGCAGTCGAGCCCGCCGATTCGAGCGACGCACGCTGCGGCGATGCTCGAACCCCAACAGACGCGGCCATCGGCTTCGACGGCGGCAAGTGCGCGGCGGAGCGCCGGCAGCCCGAGCCTCGGATCGCCGAGCGGCGGCTGCACGCGACCGATCACGCGGCAGCCCGCTGCGACGAACGCCGATGCCGCTGACGCGGATCCGATCAGGACCACGCGCGGCGATCGCTCGCTCGAGGCAACGCAGAGGAGCGACGCGAGCGCCGGCGCATCGGCCACGGCGGACTCGACCACATGGACGATCCCAGCGGATCGATCGCCTTCCGAATCGCCGCTCATCACGCCAGCCTTCACGACAACCATTACTTGGTACGCGGCCCGAGGTTCTCGCCGAGCTCGACCCGCTCGTGCTCGTAGAAGAGCTTGCCGATGCGATCGCCGAGCTCGGTGGCGAGCCGATCCTCCACCGTCCGACGGCGGGCACTCGTGCGAAGCTCCTCCCGATCGACCTCGCGCAGCGACGCGACGAGCTCACGCCCGCCGTTGGCGTCGCCGAAGGGATAGGTCCGCACATTGTTCACGACATCGATGACCTTGATGCTCGCCGTCGCCGTCGGCGTCGCCCCGGCGCCGATGCCCTCGGAGAGCCCGTCGCCCATGAGATTGAAACCGGTGACCTGCACATAGATCACCTGCTGGCACTCGAGCTCGCGCCCGATCGCCGCGATCGACATCGGCTTGCCGCCATCCTCGCGCTGCCGCGTCGCCGCGATCGCCTCAGCGGGACGAACCGCAGCGGGAATCAGCTTGAGCGTCATAATGTCCTGCGAGATCTTCTCGCCGACGATCGCTCGGAGCGCCGTGCGGGGAAGCACATTCTGGCGGTCATCGACGAAGACGACGGTGCGGGACTGGGCGAGATCGAACTCCGCCGGAACCTTGCCCGGACCGAAGAGCGCGTAGGCGGCCGGCGCTGCGAGATTGCATGCTCCGAGCGTGAGAGCGCAGCCGAACGCGACGCCCGCGCCGAGGACGAGTGCGATTCGGGCGAGCGTGGTCGGTCTGGCGTTCGACGGGATGGGCATGAAGGATCTCGCTCTGCGAAAGTGGGGCGTCATGCATCGACGCGCGAGGCGGTCCGGCCGATCACTTGTCCGGATACTTGTCTTCCAGGTGGGTGTAGAAGAGCCACGCGGACTTCTGCACGAATCGCGTCAGGAGACCGGTGAGGACAGCCTGCCCGGAGAGGTTCTCCCGGGTCAGTCCCTCCTGGCTCGGGAAGAGCGTGCGGACATCGAAGGTCGCCGCGAAGGCGTCCTGATCGAGGCCGTCGCGCTCGATGATCCCGACGGTCGCTGCGGCGGCCCCTTCCCACACATACTGGTTGCCCGGCGGCGTCAGGCGAAACTCATAGATGTCGATCACGACCACGCGATCGACGCCGAGTTCCTCGGCGACCTGTCCGTAGGGGAGCGTCGTCCACGCCGGCGTCTGATACTGCCACTGGATCACCTGGACCGGCGGCAGCACCGAGACCCCCTTCACATTCTCGCGAATGCGCAGGGCAACATTCCCCGAGACATCGAGGACGACATTCGGATACTCGTAGAGCGTCGCGGCATCGGCGTGCACGATCACGGCGACCGTCTGGTTCTCAAGCCCCTCGTACTCGGCGAGGACTTCGATCTTCTTGTTGCGCTCGGATTCGTTGGCGATCGCCCCGGCCATGTTGAGGATCGCGCATCCGCCAAGCGAAAGGGCCGTGGCGGCGACGAGAGTCGCTGCGGCTGCGCGGCGGATGGTGAGGGCGGTTGCGCGGCGTTGGAAGGGCATGGCGAGGTGGGGTGAGGCGATGGCGTGATGGGGACCCGTCGAGCCGCCCATCTCGGCGAGCACTACAGCGTCTGGCGGAAGTCGATGATCTTGTAGATCCATGCTGCGGCGAGGGCCGCGATCGTGATCCAACCGACGCGCGGCGTGACCAGTCGAAGAAAGAGCCCCCCCACCGCCGATCCGGTGACCGCCACGAAAGCGGACACGACCGCGGTGCCGGCGGTCAGCACCGCGAGGAGGAATCCAAGCGGTTGGGCCAGGAAGGACATGACCAGACGCCCCTCCGCCGCAGCGGCGAACGCCGTCGTCATGCCGCAGGTCGGGCATGGTATCCCAAACCCGACGACCCACCCGCATGGGGGCAGGTTGAGCTGCCGATGGGTCGCAAGCCCAGAGGCGTTGGGTTCGAGGTAGGCCGCGACGCCCAAGAGCGCCGCAGCAGCCGCGAAGACAACCACTGCCGCCCGCCGTCGAGCCCGTCGGTCAGCGGCGGCCTGCTGCCGGCGCCAGGCCGCTCGGCTCGCGGCGTCGGTGGCCTGCAAGGGCGAGGCCGGTCGCGCGTGCGGCGGCGAGGGAGGTTCTCGCCCCTCCGCCGGGGCGATATCGGCTGCTTCCATGGGGCAGAGACTACCGAGACCGAGGAGATCAAACAACGGTTCTGCGATCGGGATTCGTAGAATCGGGCGGATGTCCGCTCCGAACGACACGCCATCCAGCCAAGGGGCCGACGGACCGGTGGACGGTCGCGGAGAGCCCGGGCCGATGGGCGACGCGGGCACGAGCTTGGAGGGCGACATCACCCAGCTCCTTGGAGCGGCTCGGCAGGGCGATGCCGAAGCCTTGGGGCGGTTGCTGCCGCTGGTCTACGACCTTCTTCGGGAGCAGGCCCGTCGGGCGCTCGCCGGGGAGCGGTCCGGGCACACGCTCCAGCCGACGGCCCTCGTGCACGAGGCGTGGATGCGGCTCGCCCGCCAGCGCGACGCAGCGTGGGGCGACCGCCATCACTTCCTCGCGACCGCGGCCATGATGATGCGGCGCATTTTGGTGAGCCATGCCCGCGGCCGACGGCGCTTGAAGCGTGGAGGAGGCAGTGTGCCCCTGGAATTCGACCACGCTCTCGCAGACACCTTGGCCGATCCGGACGCCGGTGCGAACGCACACGACGCCCAGACCGATCTGATCGCCCTCGATGACGCCCTCACGCGCCTCGCGTCGCTCGACGCCCGCTTGGTGCGAACGGTCGAGCTGCGCTACTTCGCGGGGCTCTCCGTCGAGGAGGCCGCTGAGGTCCTTGGCGTCGGCAGCGCCACCGTCAAACGCGACTGGGCCTTCGCCAAGGCCTGGCTCCGCGAGCACCTCGATCCCGCCGAGGATCGGTCGTGAGCGATGGCGGCAACCGCTTCGGCGCGGTGCGGGAGCTCTTCGACCGCGTCGTCGAGCTCGAGCCATCCGCGCGGCTTCAGGTCCTCGACGACCCGACGCTCCATCCGCTGATTCGCCAGGATGTCCTGAAGCTCCTTGGTCATGTCGCGGACGACGCCTTTCTCTCGAAGCCTCCGGCGCTGGCCTTGCCCGGCTCGCACGATCGGCTCATCGGCGAGCGGATCGGTGCCTTCCGGCTCCTGCGACGCATCGGTTCCGGCGGCATGGGCGTCGTCTACGAGGCCGAGCAGGAGCAGCCGCGGCGCTCCGTCGCCCTCAAGCTCATTCGCCCCGATCTCCTGTCCGAAGCGGCGCTCGCCCGCTTCCGACGCGAGGCGGAATTGCTCGGGCGTCTACAGCATCCCGGCATCGCCGCTGTGTTCGCGGCCGGCGTCGCGATCCATCCCCACGACCCGACGGTCTTCGTTCCCTTCGCGGCGATGGAACTCGTCGAGGGGACGCCGCTCACGACCTGGTGCGCCGAGCGCCGTCCCTCGCTCGACGATCGGCTCGACCTCCTCGCCCGCGTCGCAGACGCCGTCGATCACGCCCACCGTCGCGGCGTGCTTCATCGCGACCTCAAGCCGGCGAACATCCTCGTCACCGCCGATGGAGATCCGAAGATTCTCGACTTCGGCATCGCCCGAGCCATCGACGGCACGCAGGCGTCGACGCTCGAGACGAACCACGGGGACCTCGTCGGCACGCTCGGTTCGATGAGTCCCGAGCAACTCCGCGGCGAGCAGCAGCTCGACGCCCGCAGCGATGTCTACGCCCTCGGAGCGCTCGCCTACGAGGCCCTCTCCGGCCGCCCGGCCTTTCGCGTCGGCGACCGCGGCATCGCCGATGCGGTGCGCATGCTGCTCGAGAGCGAGCCACTCCCGCTGCGCTCGGTTGACCCGGCGCTCGCCGGCGATCCGGCGCTCATCGTCGCGACGGCGATGGCCAAGGACGCCTCGCGTCGATACCCAAGTGCCGCTGCGCTTGCCAGTGATCTCCGAGCCTGTCGCGACCGCCGGCCGATCCACGCCCGTTCGCCCGGAGCGATCTACCTCCTTCGCCGATTCGCCCAGCGTCATCGGACCGCGACCGGCGCTGCGGCGCTCGTCGCCATCACGCTCGTCGCCTCGACGATCTGGTCTGGACTCGCCTATGCAAGCGAGCGGGCGGCGCGGGCCCGGGCTGGGCGCGTGAACGCGACGCTCATCGGCATGCTCGAATCGCTTGATCCGGTGCGGGCAGGTGGTTCGAAGCTCGATCTCCTCACCGCCCTCGACGAGGCGGCGCTGGCCTGCGCGGATCTCGAACCCGAGCCCGACATCGCGATCCTCATGCACAAGACGCTCGGCGAGCGCTACGCGCGGCTCGACGCCCATGGGCGGGCGATCGAGCACTTCGAGTTCGCCGCTGAACTCGCCGCCACGGCCCACGGCGAGCGGTCGCTCGAGCGAGCCGCGATCCTGACGAACCTCGGCAAGAGCTATCGCAAGATCGACCGCTCGCAGGACGCCCTCGCGGCCCAGCGCGAGGCCCTTGCCCTGCGCCGGGAACTCGCCCCCGATCGGATCGAGGACATTGCCGAGAGTCTGAACAACCTCGGCACGGCGGAGTACGCGGTCGGCGAACTGGCCCAGGCCCGCGAGCGTTTCGTCGAAGTCCTGCGCATCGCCGACGCCTCGCCTGAGGTGCGGACGCTGCACCGAGCGACCGGGCTCATGAATCTCGGGATGATCGCGATGCGGATGGGACGGATGGACGAGGCGATCGCCGCGTTCGACGAGGTGATGAGCGTGCGCACGACCGACGGCGCCGACGCGCTCGAGCTCGCGGAAGCCGCCGTCGCGGTGGGATCGGCGCTTCTCCATCTCGGCGATCGGAACAAGGCCGTTGGCTATCTCCGATTCGCCTACGACACGCGCCTTCGGCTTCTGCCGGCGACGCATGACCAGTTGCTCGCGGCGCGCGACAATCTCGCCCTTGCCTTGGCATCGACCGGCTCGCTCGCCGAGGCCGAGGCCCTGCTCGAGGAGCAGGTCACCATCACCCTTCGCACCGGCGTGACCGCGCGGCCGGACGGTCGCTCTCGGGTCGCCGATCGGCTCATCGCCGGCTACGCCGACGCGGGCGATCTCGCCGCCGCCGATCGGGTGCGGGCGGTGCGCGAACGGCTGCGGTAGTCTCCCGGCATGTCGCACGCGGACCCGCACAGGATCGTTCCGGTCAACAGCTCAGGCTCATCCGCCGAGTGGTGGCTCGATGGCCATCTCGACCTGGCCTATCTCGGTGTCGCCGGTCGGGCGATGGACCGACCGGCCGATGGCGTCACCGGTTGCGTGAGCTTCCCGGATCTCCAGGAAGGGCCCGTTCGCATCGCCCTCGCCACGATCTTCACCGAGGCCCGCGCCGCCGGTCAGCCTGGCGGCTACGCCGACGCCCAGGATGTCGAAGGCGCCCATCGCGCCGGCCTCGCCCAACTCGCCTGGTATCGGGCGTGCGAAGAGCGCGGACTTCTTCGCATCCTGCGCAGCCGTGGCGACCTCGACCGTGCGACGGCCGGACCGGGACCGCTTGGCGTCGTCCTGCTCATGGAGTGCGCCGATCCGATTCGCTCGCCCGACGAGGCCGCGTGGTGGCACGCGGAGGGCCTGCGCGTCGTGGGACTGTCGTGGGCCTACGGCTCGCGCTACGCGGGCGGCAACGCAAGCGCGGGACCGCTCACGCCGGCGGGGCGCGACCTCGTCGATGCCTTCGACGCCCTCGGCATTCTGCATGATGTCTCGCATCTCTCCGACGCGAGTTTCGATGATCTCCTCGCCCACACAACGCGGCCGGTGGTCGCGAGCCATTCGAACTGCCGCGCGCTCCTCGAGCCGAAGGAACGCCATCTCACCGACGGGCAGATTCGGACGATCGCAGCGCGCGGCGGCGTCATCGGACTCAATCTCTTCGCAGCGTTTCTCGCCAGCGGCCGCGATGCGACCCTCGATGACTGCCTCGCCCAGGTCGAGCGCGTCGCAACGCTCGTCGGCCGCAACCGCACGGCGCTCGGCAGCGACCTCGACGGCGGCTTCGGCCCGGATCGCCTGCCGCGCGAGATCCGCCACCCGCGCGACTACGGCCGCCTCGCCGACGGCCTCGCCGGGCGCGGATGGAGCGCGTCCGACCTCAACGGCTTCCGACGCGACAACTGGCTGCGCACGCTACGGGCGGCGCTGCCGGCGTGAATCTCGCCGGCGATTTCGGCTTTCTGCGCTCTTCGCGTCGTTCGTTCAACACAGAGCAGGATTCTGCATACATCATCCAGAGAACCACAGAGGCACGGAGGGCACAGAGGCAGCACAGAGAAGGCAAAAACGGAGACAGGTGCGTGCGCGTTGATGCAGATGCGCCGGTGCCGGAGGAACTTGAGGAGCGCCAGCGCTGGGGACAGTGAGAAGTCCCGACGCACGTCACCTCCACTTTGCGCGTACGAGTTCCCTCTTTCCGTTGCCTTCTCTGTGCATCCTCTGTGCCCTCCGTGCCTCTGTGGTTCTCTGGCGGACGAGTGCAGAAAGCCCTGTGGTTCTGTGGTTCTCTGGCGGAAGAGTGCAGAAAGCTGTTGAGTCAACGACGCGCATCGCACAAAAGCCCGCGCTCAATACAGCACGCGGAAGCGAATCGTTCCCGGTACGGCCTTCAGTTCGGCGATGACATCGGAGTCGTAGCTCTTGTTCACATCCGTGATGACATAGCCGACGCGCTCGTCGGTGCGGAGGCCCTGTCCGAGGATGTTGATCTTGCGTCGGGCGAGGATCGCGTTCACCTCGGCGAGGACGCCCGGCTGGTTGCGATGCAGATGGAGGAAACGATGGGCCCGCGGAATGCTCGCGACCTGCATCGCCGGGAGATTGACGCACCCCGAAGTGCTGCCGCCGTTCACATAGTCGATCAGTCGCGCTGCGACGAATCCGCCGATCGACTGCTGGGCCTCGGCCGTGCTTCCGCCGACATGCGGCGTCAGGATGACATTGGGAATGCCCCGCAGCGGTGAGACGAAGGGATCCTTGTTCGAGAGCGGCTCCTCCGGGAAGACATCGACCGCCGCCCCGCCGAGGTGACCGCTTCGAAGCGACCGGGCGAGCGCGTCGAGATCGACGACATGTCCGCGACTCAGGTTTACGAGCACGGCGCCGGGGCGCATCTTGCGAAGTTGCCTGTCGCCGATGAGATGGCGATTGCTCGTGCGGCCGTCGACATGCAGGGACACGACATCGGATTTCGCGAGCAGGTCGTTCAGCGTCGTGCACTTCACCGCGTTGCCGAGGGCGAGCCGCTCCTCGAGATCGTGGAAGAGGACATGCATGCCCATCGCCTCGGCGAGCACGGACAGCTGCGACCCGATGTGCCCGTACCCGATGATGCCGAGCGTCTTGCCGCGAACCTCACGACAGCCGGCGGCGCTCTTCCGCCAGGTGCCCTGATGGAGAAGTGCGCTCGACTCGGCGGCGCGGCGGAGAAGCATGACGATCTCGCCGATGGCGAGCTCGACGACGCTTCGCGTGTTCGAATAGGGGGCGTTGAAGACCGCGACGCCACGATCGCTCGCCGCGCCGAGGTCGACCTGCTCGGTGCCGATGCAGAAGCATCCGATCGCGAGCAGACGATCCGCCGCCGCGAGGGCCGGCGCCGTGACCTGGGTCTTCGAGCGGATGCCGAGGAGCGACACCCCGCGAATCGAGCGAAGGAGTTCCTGTTCGCTCAACGCGTCGCTCAGCGTCTCGACGCGATAGCCCTCGCCGCGCAGCGCCTCCGCCGCGTCGGGATGGATGTTCTCGAGAAGGAGCGCCACCATGCGCGACTTCGGAAAGCTCGGCGAACCCGGCAGTCCGTAGAGCCAGAGCACCTCGTCAAGCGAGCGCACCACGCGATCGGCTCGCTGCACGACGCTCTCGCGCTCGACATTCTCGCAGTAGGCGACGAACTCGTCGGCGGCGCCGTGGTCACGAATCTCGCAGTCGGTCGCCCCGTCGCCAACGGCGATCACCGGTTTGGCGAGCCGAAGCGAGCGGACGAGCACACCCTTCCCGCCGGGCTTTGCCAGCGCCGACTTGCGGTCGAAGCCGGTGACGACGCCATCCTTCGACCAGGTGAACGCGTTGCAGTGGACATGATCGGCGCGCATGCCGAGCTCCACGCAGATCGGTTCGACATATTCGCGAAATCCGCTCGAGACGACATGGATGCGATCGGCGTTGCGACGAATCGCCGCCTTCAGCCTGCGGAAGGAGGGACTGACATTGCGTCGGAGCAGACGGACCACCTCGGTGACATGCCGTCGTTCGATGCGCACGGCCTTCAGCCGTCGCTCGAGGGACTCGTCGATCCCGATCGTCCCCTCCATGCCCTGTCGGGTGATGCCCTCGATCGTGGCGATGGCCTTGTCGCGCTCCGGGTCCGCAGCGAGGGCGATCCGGGCCAGTTCGTCGAGGCCTTCGAGCCGAACGATGGTGCTATCGAAATCGATGACGAGCGTGGGTGCGTTCATGGTTCCATGCAACCTGCGAAACGGAAGTCGAATCCCTTCGGGCGAGGCGAGGTTGTACCCGGTTTCGCTCGACTGCGCACGGCAGCGCAGCGGGTACTATCCGACCGCTACGAAAGGCGGTGGATCGGATGGCCACGAGTCGAAAGCGAGCGCTCGAACAGATCGACATCGCCCGCCAAGGTCGCGACCTCGGCCAGCTTTCCCTGCCGACGAGCGCCGCGAAGCCGCCGCCGAAGCTCCGGGCCGGCTCGTCGCGTCGCGCGATCGACGCCCGCTGCGCCGCCCTCGGCCTGAACGACGCGAGCCTCGCGGCCCTTCGGCACGGCCCCGCCGACGCGTCGATCGAGACCTATGCCGAGATGGTCGAACAGTGCATCGGCGCGGTGCAGGTTCCGGTCGGCGTGATCGGCCCGCTGCGCGTGCGCGGACTCTTCGCCCAAGGCGACTACTTCGTGCCGCTCGCGACGAGCGAGTCGGCCCTGATCGCCAGCTACGACCGCGGCGCTGCGATCCTCACCGCTGCGGGGGGCGCGGCCGCGCTCCTTCTCAACGAAGGCGTCCAACGCTCGCCCGGATTTCGCTTCGCCTCGCTCGAGGAGGCGGGACGCTTCGTCGCGTGGGCGATGACCCATTTCGATGACTTCGCCGCCGCGGCCCGCGCGACCACGCGCTTCGGCGAGCTGGTCGACATGCGCGTCACCGTCGACGGACGCTTCGTCTACCTCGCCTGCGAGTTCCGCACCGGCGACGCTGCGGGCCAGAACATGGCGACCTTCGCCACCGAGGCCATCTGCGCCCACATTCGCGCCGAGAGTCCGGTGCGCCCGGAGGCGATGTTTCTCGAGGCGAATCTCTCCGGCGACAAGAAGGCCTGCGCCCAGTCGTTTCTCTCGGTGCGCGGCCGCAAGGTCACGGCCGAGGCGCTCCTGCCGCGCACGCTCGTCGAGCGAGCGCTGCGCACGACGCCGGAGCGCATGCATGAGTACTGGACGATGTCGGCTGTCGGCGGCGTCCTCAGCGGCTGCCTCGGCATTCAGGGCCATTTCGCGAACGGACTTGCTGCGATCGCGCTGGCCTGCGGACAGGATGTCGCCTGCGTCGCCGAGTCCGCCGTCGGCACGACGCGGATGGAAGTCGATGCGAGCGGCGGACTCGCCGTGTGCGTGACGCTTCCGAACCTCATGTTCGGCACGGTCGGTGGCGGCACCTCGCTGCCCTCCGCAGACGCCTGTCTTGGCATCCTCGGCCTGCGCGGCACGGGCAAGGCGCGGGCGTTCTGTGAGGTCGCCGCGGCACTCCTGCTTGCCGGCGAGATCTCGATCGTCGGGGCCCTCTGCGCCGACGAGTTCGCCCGGGCGCACCGCACGCGCACGCGCGGTCGCCGCGGGAACGACTCCCGACGCACGAAGGACGGGAGTTCGTGATGGCCGAGCGCCGCGGCTGGGGACGCTGGTGGACCTATCAGCGCGAGCGATTTCCCGTCGTCGGTCATGGGCTGCTCGTCCTCGCCTTCGCGAGCGCTGCGGTCTGTCACTCGGCACTGTTGCGAAGCGCGGCCGCACCCGACGCGAGCGTCGTCGAGGGACCGCGGCTCGCTTCGTTTGTCGTGGCGTTTGTCGTGTGTTTCCTCTTCTTCCTGCAGCTTCGCATCGCCGATGAATGGAAGGACGCCGAGGAGGACGCACGCGTACGGCCCGACCGTCCCGTCCCGCGCGGACTGGTCACGCTCCGCGAGCTTGCGTTCCTCGGTGTGATCGCTGCGTTCATTCAGATCGCCGCATCGGCCGCGCTCGCGCCGGCACTCATCGCGATCCTCGCCCTCGGCTGGGGCTACTTCGCCCTGATGAGCCGCGAGTTCTTCGTCGCCGACTGGCTTCGGCCGCGACATGCGCTCTATCTCCTCTCGCACATGCTGGTCATGCCGATCGTCGACTGCTTTGCGACGGCGTGTGACTGGCTTCTCCACCAACCGCCCGATCGTTGGATCGCGCCGCCTCCAGCGCTTGGATGGTTTCTCGCCGCGAGCTACGCCAATGGCGTGGTGATCGAGATCGGCCGCAAGCTGCGGGCCCCCGCCGACGAACAGCCAGGCGTCGCCACCTACACCGCCGTGTGGGGGATGCGCACGGCGCTGGTCGCATGGAGCGCTGCGGTGATCAGCGCGACGATCCTCGGCTGCATGGCAGCGCGGTCGATCGGCGCTCCGCTCCTTGGCGCGGCGGTTCTGGTGCCGTCGGCGCTCGTCGCGCTCAGCGTCGCGGTGCGCTTCGCGCGCCGGCCCCGTCCCGGTTCGGGCAAGCGCATGGAACTCGTCGCCGGACTCTGGACCATCGCGTTCGCGGTCGCCGTCGGCTTGCTGCCGATCTTCCTGCAAGCGCTTGCGACAGCGGGAGAACCGATCCGATGACGATGCCTGCGCAAAGACTCATCGCCCTTCCGCAGGATCCGGTACCGCCCGGCGCTTTCGGCGGAAAGGGCAGCGCCCTTGCCCTGCTGGGTGCCCTCGGCTTCGACATTCCGCCGTGGTTCGCGGTCCTGCCAGCGGCCTTCGATGCTGCCTTCGATGAAGCGAGCCGCCTCGCCCTCGCGACCGACGCGAACGCACCGCTGCCGCCGCCAAACGATCTCGTGCGGGGCGCGATCCTCGATGCCCTCGCCGCTCTCGACGGTCCCTTTGCCGTTCGCTCCTCTGCGCTCGACGAGGACGGAGCGGGCCATAGCTTTGCGGGGCAGCTCGCTTCGCTCCTCAATGTCGCGAGCCCCGATGTGCCGAGCGCCGTCGTCGAGGTGTGGCGATCTGGTTTCGGCGAACGGCTCATCGCCTATCGACGATCGCGCGGCCTGCATGCGCCGCCGTCGGCGCCGACGGTGCTCGTTCAGCGCATGGTGCGAGCCGAGAGCGCGGGCGTCGCCTTTGCAGCGGATCCGACGAGTGGACGACTCGACTGCGCGATGATCGCCGCGGTGCGCGGCACGGCCGAGGCGCTCGTCTCCGGTGAAGTCGACGGCGACACCTGGATCGTCGAGCGTTCCGGCGAGCGCATCGAGCGGCGAAGCGCGGCGAGCCGGCCAAGCGGCCTGAGCGACGAGCAGATTCGGGCCGTCGCGCGACTCGCCCACGCCGTCAGTGCCGTGCGCGGCGCGCCGCAGGACATCGAATGGGCCTTCGAAGGCGAGCGGCTCTTCCTGCTGCAAGCGCGGCCGATCACGACACTCGCTCCACCTTCGGCGTCGCGTTCGGCGTTCAGCGGCGACGAGGCGCCGAGGATCTGGGACAACAGCAACATCGCGGAGAGCTACGGCGGCGTGACCTCGCCGCTCACCTTCTCCTTCGCCCGCCGCGCCTACGAAGGGGTCTATCGCGAGTTCTGTCGCCTCATGGGCGTCTCCGAGCGGCGCATCGCCGCGGCCGACGGCGTCTTTCGCGGCATGCTCGGGCGCATCGACGGACGCGTCTACTACGACCTGCTCAACTGGTATCGACTCATCGCCCTCCTGCCCGGCTATTCGCTCAATCGCGGATTCATGGAGCAGATGATGGGCGTGCGCAAGCCGCTCACGCCCGAACTGCAACGACTCGTCGCCATCGAGCGAGAACCCTCGCGCATCATCGAATGGTTTCGGGTCGGCCGTCTGTCGATCGAACTCATCCGGCGGCTCGTCGGACTTCCCGCGTCGATCCGCAGGTTTCGGCTGCGCCTCGACGAGGCGCTGCGTCCCCCGCCGAAGCCGATCGCGGACATGTCGCTCGATGCGCTCGCCGCGCACTATCGCGATCTCGAGTCACGCCTCCTTCGACAATGGGACGCGCCGATCGTGAACGACTTCTTCGCGATGATCTTCTTCGGCACGCTGCGAAAGCTCGTCGCGGCGTGGTGCCCCGGCGCATCGCCCGCGTTCGCCAACGAACTCGTCTGCGACCTCGGCGATGTCATCAGCGCCGAGCCGGTGCGGCGCATGCGGGCGATGGGCCAGTCGATCGCGGACCGCCCGGCGCTCGTTGCCATCCTGCGCGACGCGCCGACGGGCGAAGCCTTCGCGGCGGCCCGCGCCGACCCGACGCTCGGCCCCGCGCTCGAACGCTATCTCGAGACCTTCGGCGATCGATGCCTCGAGGAGCTCAAGCTCGAGAGTCCAACGCTGACCGACGATCCGGGCACGCTTCTCCGCTCGATCGCCGAGATTGCCCTGCGCGGCGTCTCCGACGAGCCGTCGCGCGACCAACCGGCTCCCGAAGTGCGGTTGCGGGCAGCGCTCCGCGGCGGGCCGCTTCGCTCGCTGATCAGCCGATTCGTGCTGAGCCAGGCGATGGCCCGCGTGCGCGAGCGCGAGAACCTGCGCTTCGAGCGCACGCGGCTCTTCGGACGGATTCGCCGCATCGTCGTCGCGCTCGGACGGCGGCTCCACGAACAGGGTCAGCTCGACCGGCCCGAGGATGTGTTCCTTCTCGAGATCGATGAGTTGCTCGGCTGGATCGAGGGCACGGCGACGACGGCAAACATCGCCGGCATCGCGCGGGTACGCGGGGCAGAGATGCATGCCCAGGAGGCGATGACGCCGCCGCCGGAACGCTTCATCACCCGTGGGGCGACGACGATCGCGCGGCGCGAACCCGACGAGAGCGTCGGCCCGAACGACCGCGTCCCGACCGGCGAGGAGCGCTTCGGTCTCGGCTGCCGTCCCGGCGTCGTGCGCGGTCGCGTGCGGCTGGTCCGCGATCCGCGCGGCGCGCGCATCGATCGCGGCGAGATTCTCGTCGCGGAGCGCACCGATCCGGGTTGGGTGCTGCTCTTCCCCGTTGCGAGCGGCGTCGTCGTCGAGCGAGGCAGTCTTCTCTCGCACACGGCGATCGTCGCCCGCGAACTCGGTCTGCCGGCGATCGTCTCGCTGCCTGGCCTCACCGGCTGGCTGCGGGACGGCGACCTCATCGAGATGGACGGCGGAAGCGGACGGGTGACTCGCATCGAGAGCGCGACTGCGCCGACGGAGCAGCGTCGATGACGAATCCGCGCGCGAACGACGCGACGACGGAGGTCGCGGGACGGGCCGATTTCAGCGGCATTCGCTACGCCCAGGTGTGGGAGGACGCGGACATCCTCCGCGCCGGACTCGCCACCCGTCCCGGCGATGCATGCCTGTCGATCGCCTCGGCCGGCGACAACGCCATCGCGCTACTCCTCGACGATCCCGCCGAGGTGCTCGCCGTCGACCTCAGTGCCGCCCAGCTCGCCTGTGTGGCCCTGCGGGTCGCGGCGTATCGCGTGCTTGACCATGATGAACTGCTCCAACTGATGGGCTCGCGCCCGAGCGATCGCCGCGCCGAGCTCTACGCCCGCTGCGCAGGAAAGGGCGGCCTCGACGCCGAGGCGCGGAGCTTCTGGGACGCCCATCCGGCGCTCATCGCCGCAGGCATCGGCAGCGCGGGCAAGTTCGAACGCTACTTCGCCGCCTTTCGACGGTGGTGCCTGCCGCTCATCGCCGGACGCGCCACCATCGACGCGCTCGTCGAGCCGCGATCGCCCGCCGAACGCGAGCGCTTCTACCGAGAGAGCTGGGACTCGTGGCGTTGGCGGCTTCTCTTTCGAGTCTTCTTTTCTCGCGCGGCGATGGGCCGACTGGGTCGCGATCCCGAGTTTTTCCGATATGTCGAGGGAAGCGTTGCGGAGCGCATCATGGCCCGCGCCCGGCACGCCCTCGTCGAACTCGATCCATCGGAGAATCCCTACCTCGCGTGGATCCTCTTCGGCCGTCATCGCGCTGCCCTGCCCTGCGCCCTGCGCAGCGAGCATTTCGAGACGATCCGCGCCCGCATCGATCGGCTGCGCTGGGCGCGCATGCCGTTTGAGGAGGCGTTGCGCGAGCCGCGCCGCTTCGATCGATTCAACGCGAGCGACATCTTCGAGTACATGTCGCGCGAGGCGAGCGACGCGCTCCTTGCCCGCGTCGCCCACGCCGGACGGCCGCAAGGACGCATCGCCTACTGGAACATGCTCGTGCCGCGGGCGCGGCCCGATGCGCTCGCCGACCGCCTCGCATCCCATGACGAGGAGGCCCGCAGGCTCTTCCTGCGCGACAAGGCGTTTTTCTACGCGCGATTCGTGATCGAGGAGATTCTCCGGTGATCGGCGCCGCGGCCGTCGCAACGCCCTCGACGCCGACGACGATGAGCATCATCGGCATCATGGCGGCGGTGCTCGTCGCGCAGACGATCGTTCTCGTCGGCTCGGGGTGGCTGCGCTCGCGCGCGATCCTCGGTCCAGAGGCGAGTCGCAAGTGCGCACACATCGGCAGCGGACTCATCGCCCTGCCGCTTCCCTGGCTTTTCGATCGCGTCTGGCCGGTCTTCCTCCTCTGCGGCATCGGATTCTGTGCACTCCTCGCGCTCCGCGCGACGACATCGCTGCGGCGCGTCGATCTGCTTCGCGCGACGGCCCGCGGACTGCACGATGTCGAACGACCATCGCTCGGCGACCTGCTCTTTCCGGTCGCCGTCGCCACGCTCTTCTGGCTCGCCCACGCGACGCCGGTTCTATACGCGCTGCCGCTCCTGGCGCTCGCTCTCGCCGACGCGGCCGCGGCACTCGTCGGGCGCCGCCATCCGATCGGCCGCTACGCAACGGCCGAGTCGCACAAGTCGCTCGCCGGGTCCGCTGCCTTCGCAGCGACCACCTTCGCACTCATTGTCCTGCCGCTCGTTCTCTTCGTGCCGCTCGATCTGCCGAGAGCGACGCTCATCGCCCTCAGCGCAGCGATTCTCCTCTCGATCGTCGAGGCGATCTCCTTTCGCGGACTCGACAACCTCCTCGTACCGCTTCTCGGGTATGCAATTCTCGCCGTCGAACTCACGCTTCCGATGCCGTCGCTCCTGCTGCGATGCACGGTCGCGGTGGCGCTCCTCGTCGCGCTCCTGCGGATCCGGCCGGCCGGTGCGATGCTTCCCGACGCCGTCGCTGCGCTCGCGCTTTTCCTGTACGCGGTCTGGGCGATCGGCGGTCCGGCGTGGCTCGCGCCCGCGGGCCTCGCCACGATGATCGTGGTGCTTGCGTTCCGCGCCGCTGCACGAGCCAAGGAAGACGCCCACATCGCACCGCGCGGCGCGCCGGTCGTCGTCGCGATGACGCTTGCGTCGCTCGTCTGGATGGTGCTCGCGGCAACGGTCGCGTCGATCGAGCGCCACGATTCGACCGCCTTCGCAGGGGCGCTCGCCATGGCGACGACGATGCTCGTCTCGACGGCGCTCGCGTCGCGCTGGCGTGCGGCGCTCGCTGGACTTCCGCCGCTCACGATCGCCTGGATGACGCTTCCGACCATGGCCCACTCCCCAGTCGCCGTGGGCGCCGCCGGGGCGTGCGCGATCGCCGCGGGGATCTGGCCGATCGATCTCGCCGACGAGCGACTCCGCTGGGCCGTGCGCTCGTTGCTCATCCTCGCCGCCTCGATCATCATGGCGTTCATGCCTTCGCTCATCGGCCCATCGCACGCATGACTCCCTCCGACGATCGTCGCTGGACGCTCCTGCCCGCCGCGGATGGCGAAGGCGATGTTCGCATCGTCGGTGCGAGCGAGGCAGGCAGCGTTCCTCAGGCGACGCTCTGGTACCGAGCGACGCCGCTGCGGGCCGGTCGACGCACTGCGTTCGTCGGTGCTCTTGCAGCCGACGATCCGGCGACGCTCGCGGCGATGCTGCGTCGGGCCGTGCACGCGGCGCACGCCGCCGGCTGCGACGAGATCCTCGGACCGATCGACGGTTCGACCTGGCGACGCTACCGCGCGGTGACCTGGTCGGACGGCCAGCCGCCCTTTCCGATGGAGCCCCTCTCGCCGGCATGGTGGCCCGACGCCTTCGTACAGGCCGGCTTCGCTGTGGCCGAGACCTATCACTCCGCCGTCGACGCGACGCCGCCGAGCGCCGCGGATCGCGCTGCATGTGCGACGCGTGAGCAAGCGCTCGCCGCGCATGGCATCACGATTCGAACGCTCGATCGCTGCGAACCGTTCGCCGCGCTCGATGCGATGTTCGAGCTGTCGATCGAGGGTTTCGCCGACAATCCGCTGGCCGCTCCGATCGATCGGAGCGCGTTTCACGCCATGTATGCGCCGCTTCTGACGAAGGTCCATCCGGCGCTTGCCTTGCTTGCCTTCGACGCAGACGCGCATCCTGCGGGATTCATGTTCGGATTTCCAGCGCTCGGGTGGCCGCTTGCGACGGGCGCGCCGGCCATCGTCCTGAAGTCGATCGCGGTGCGCCGATCGGTGCGCGGGACCGGCCTCGGACGCGTGCTCCTCGAGCGCTGTCGCCACGCGGGATGGGACCTTGGTGCGCATCGGACGATCTACGCGCTCATGCATGACGACAACCGATCCGCTCGCATGCTGACCGAGACGGCGCAGGTGCTGCGGCGCTACGCGGTCTATGGACGGCGGTGCGCACCGTGAATCTCTACGCCGGTTTCGCCGCGATGGCCGCGTCGAGGCCCGACGCGCCGGCCCTCATCGCCGGCGGCGGAAGCGGCCCGCTGCGGAGGATGACCTTCGGCGAACTCGATCGGCGCGCCGCCGCGCTGGCCGGGCGACTTGCATCGCATGGGCTCGGAGCGGGCGCGACCGTGCTCGTGATGCATCCCGTCTCGATCGACCTGTATGTGCTGCTCCTGGCGATCGTCCGACTCGGAGCATCGGCGATGTTCCTCGATCCGACGGCTGGAGCCGAGCACATCGAGCGCTGCTGCGCTCGCCGCACGCCCGACGCCTACGCGGCCGGTTGGCGCGGGCAGCTTCTTCGCTGGCGGCACCGTCCCCTTCGAGCGATATCGCTCACGATCGCCATCGGGCCGTGGCCCTTCGCGCACCTGCGGGTCGACGGGAGTATGGCGCGTGCGCCGAGCGCGGGGACAGCCCCAATCGCCCCAGTCGCTCCCGACGCTCCGCTTCTCGTCACCTTCACGAGCGGCACGACCGGCGTACCGAAGGCCGCGGTGCGCACCCATCGACTGCTGCGCGCCCAGCACGAGCGGCTCGTCGAGGAACTCGGACTCGCCGCGGGCGAAATGGACCTCGTGACGCTGCCGATCTTCGTCCTCGCGAATCTCGCCTCCGGCGTCACCAGCGTGCTTCCCGACGCGGACCTTCGCTCGATTCGGACGATCGCATCCGAGCCGCTCCGCCGTCAGCTCGCCGCACACCGGCCGCGTCGCATCATCGCCTCACCGACGCTTCTCGATCGCCTCATCGGCGATGGCCCACCAATCGACTGCCTGCGCAGCGTCTTCACCGGCGGCGCGCCGGTGTTCCTCGCCGATCTCGATCGCTTCGCCAATGCCTTTCCCGCTGCGCGGATCGTCAACCTCTACGGATCCACCGAGGCGGAGCCGATCGCGGCGCAGGCACACGACGAGCTCGATGAGTCCGACCGAGCTGCGATGCGAAACGGCGGCGGCACCTGCGTGGGCAGGCCCGTTCCCGGGGCCGACGTGCGCGTCCTGCCCGATCGCTTCGGCGAAGCGCTCGCGCCGGCGACGGACGAGGCGTTCAAGGCGAGCGTCTTCAAGGCTGGCGAAACCGGCGAAATCATGGTCTCCGGCGAGCATGTCCTCCCCGGCTACCTCGACGGCATCGGCGACGCAGAGACGAAGTGGCGCGTCGGCGATCGCGTCTGGCATCGCACCGGCGATGCGGGCCGCTTCGACGCCCGCGGGCGACTCTGGCTCCTCGGCCGATGCTCGGCGCGACTGCGCCGCGACGGGCGCGTCTGGTATCCACTTCCGCTTGAGGCGGCGCTCCGCGAGCGCCTCGGCGTACGCGTCGCGGTCTTCGAGCGCGACGGCGCCTTCATCGTCGCCGCCGCCCACACCGACGCACACGCGATCCGCGCGGCGCTCGCCGATCCGGAGCTCCGCGACGCTGAGACAATCCCGCCGATTGACCACATCGAGATCCTGCCGGAGCTCCCCTTCGACAGCCGCCACGGCGCGAAGATCGACCTGCGCCGCCTCGGGGTGCGATGACCGCGCGGTGGCGAGGTTCATCCAGAGAACCACAGAGGCCCAACCCGAAATGGGCGGGCACACCCTTCTGCACAAATCACCCAGAGAACCACAGAGGCACGGAGGGCACAGAGGATGCACAGAGAAGGCAACGGAAGGAGGGAATTCGTCGAACACACTCGTAGGCGCAGAGTGGACTTGACTTGGGTCCGGACTTCTCACCGTTCCCAGCGCCAGCGCTCCTCAGGTCCCTCCGGCACCGGCACGTCTGCATCAACGCGCACGCACCTGCCTCCGCTCTTGCCTTCTCTGTGCTGCCTCTCTGCCCGCCCATTTCGGTTTGAGCCTCTGTGGTTCTCTGGGCGCGTCGGGGAGACACGCACGCTCAATGACCCGACGGTGGCGAGAGCGACTTCACCAGTTCGCCGACGACGGCCTTCGCGTCGCCGAAGAGCATGAAGGTCTTGTCGAGGAAATACAGTTCGTTGTCGATGCCCGCAAACCCGGGATTCTTGCTGCGCTTCACCGCGAAGACGGCGCGGGCCCGATCGGCGTCGATGATCGGCATGCCGTAGATCGGGCTCGTCTTGTCGCTGCGCGCCGCCGGGTTCACGACATCGTTCGCGCCCAGGACAAGGCAGACATCGCACTGCGGCATGTCGCCGTTGATCTCCTCCATCTCGACCATGTCGTCGTAGGGAATCTCCGCTTCGGCGAGGAGGACATTCATGTGTCCCGGCATGCGGCCCGCGACCGGGTGAATCGCGAAGCGCACGGTGATGCCGCGCTTCTTGAGCTGGTCATACAACTCGCGCACCTTGTGCTGGGCCTGGGCGACGGCAAGTCCATAGCCGGGCACGATGACCACCGAACTCGCCTGCTCGAGGATCTGGGCCGCGCCCTCGGGCGTCTCCGGCTTGTAGACCTTCTGCTCGCCGCCCGCCGCCTTCTGCTGCACCTGCCCGAACGCGCCGAAGAGCACATTGGCGAAGGAGCGGTTCATCGCCTTGCACATGATGATCGAGAGGATCAGACCGCTCGCACCATCGAGGGCGCCGGCGGTGATGAGGAGCTTGTTGTCGAGGACAAAGCCCATCGCCACCGCGGCGAGACCGGCGTAGCTGTTCAGGATGGCGATGACCGTCGGCATGTCCGCGCCGCCGATCGGCATCACGAGCATCCATCCGAAGTTCAGGGCAAGCAGGATGAGGACGCCGAAGAGGTATGGCGACCACCACGCCGCCGGCGAGAAGATCAGCATCGCGCCGATCACGACGGCAGCGCCGAGGGCGATGAGGTTGACGATGTTCTGACCCGGGTAGACCCACGGCCGCTGCGGCAGCCACTTCACTTCCTGGAGCTTCGCAGCGGCGATGATGCTGCCGGTGAAGGTGAGGAATCCGAGGATGACCTCGGCGACGATCGCCGTCATGATGAAGGGCGTGAGGGCGTCGTTGTCGCCGCCGTACCAATAGAAATACTTCGCGGTGCCGACGAGCCCCGCTGCGAGGCCGCCGAAGGCGTGCGAAAGCGCTGTGCGCTGCGGCACCGCGGTGATCGGGACGAGCGAGAGCCAGATGCCCGGCCAGATCGCCAGCAGAATCGGCACGACGACCCACGCATGTCGGGCGATGTCGCTGTGGGCGATGACATCGGGACGGGCCCAGGTCGCGAGCACCGCGATGAGCATCGCGGCCATGCCCGCGTGCACGCCGCGCCGCGCGGTCTTCGGATCGCCCATCCAATGGAGCGAGAGGACGAAGAGTCCGGTCGCGACGAGATAGCAGAGTTCGATGAGGGTGAAGCTCACGACTTCACCTCACCTTCGCGCTTCGCGGGCTGCTGGGCCTTGAACATCCGCAGCATCCGATCGGTGATGAGGAAGCCGCTGATGATGTTCGTCATCGAGGCGAAGAGGGCGATCGCCCCAAGCAGCTTGATCGGCGTCGGATAGTCCTCGCCGCCGGCGATGATGATCGCGCCGACGACGGCGATCGCGGAGATCGCGTTCGTGAGGGACATGAGCGGCGTGTGCAGGAGTCGCGAGACGCGACGGATCACGCCGATCCCGATGAAGGTCGCGAGCATGAAGACGAAGAGCATCGCGACGAGATCGAGCTGTCCGGCGGCCTCGGCCGCGAGCATCCATATCGAGGGCATGGTGGGTTCCATGGGAGGTGCAGGGCGTGAGCGCGTGCGCGGCGCTCGAATCGATCAGCGAGCCGGCTGGGTGACCGGCTGGGCGACGAGGTCCTTCGTCTTCGCGTGCAGCAGGTCACCGGCGTGGGTGACGACCGCGCCGCGCTGGATCTCGTTGGTGAGATCGATCGCGAAACTCTTCTCGCGTGTGAACGCGAGGATGAAGTTGGTGAGGTTGCGCGACCAGAGCGTGCTCGCGTCGGTCGGCATCGTCGCAGCAAGATTCGTCGGCGCGACGATCGTGACGCCATGTTCGACGACCGTCTCGCCGGGCCTCGAGAGCTCGCAGTTGCCTCCGCCGTCCGCGGCGAGGTCGACGACCACCGAACCGGGCTTCATTCTCGCGACGATCGCGGCGCTCAGGAGTTTCGGGGCGATCACGCCGCCGATGAGCGCTGTCGTGATCACCGCATCGCTCGCCGCGCACTGGTCAGCGAGGAGTTTCGCCTGCCGTTCGCGATCCTCCGCGGAGAGTTCGCGGGCATAGCCGCCGCCCGCCGATGCGCTCACCGCGAGCTCGATGCCGACATACTTCGCGCCGACGCTCTCGATCTGCTCCTTCACCTCGGGACGCACATCGGTGGCGAAGACCTGGGCGCCGAGGCGCTTCGCGGTCGCGATCGCCTGGAGCCCCGCAACGCCCGCGCCGATCACGAAGACCTTCGCCGGAAGCACCGTGCCGGCGGCGGTCATGAGCATCGGCATGTACTTGCCAAGGTGCATCGCCGCGAGGAGCGCCCCGCGATAGCCGGCGATGTTCGCCATCGACGAGAGCGTGTCCATCGCCTGGGCGAGCGTCGTGCGCGGAATCGCATCGGTCGAGAAGCTCGTGACGCCCCGCTCGAGCGCCTCGCGCACGAGTTCGAGATTTCGCGTCGGAAAGAGCGAGCCGAGCAGGATCGCCCCGGAGCGGAGCGACCGAACCGTCTCGACGGGCGGCGGGCCGACGGTGAGCAGGATGTCCGCCCGACCAAGCAGCGCTGCTCGATCCGGCTCGATCGTCGCGCCGGCCGCGCGATAGGTTTCGTCGGCGACGCTTGCGAGCGCACCGGCCCCCGCCTCGACGGCCACCGCGTAGCCCGCGGCGACCAGCTTTCGCACCGACTCCGGCATCAGGGCCACGCGCGTTTCGGCGGCCCTCCGCTGCGAGCCGGACCCGCCCGTGACTTCCTTCCCGACGGCGATCAGCATGCGATCCCCCGTTGCCCCGAAGCGAGCGCATCGCTTGGCACGGATCACTGCGCGCGACCCCGTGCCCGACGCGTCGTCGGCTCGGGATCGCATGCTACCAGCGGTTCGCGGCCGTCAGGATTCGATGACGGATCGGTTCAGCGGCGCGTGCACCTGCCCATGCCGGGTGGCGATGAGGAGATGAAGATGGAGCCCGGCGCCATGCAGGCCCGCAACGGCCGGGGCGTCGAAGGTCACGACATCGATCGCGATCGGCGTCGGCGCGGCCAGCTCGGGATGGGCCGCGCGGAGGAGCGCGGCGTGGGAACGAACCCAAGCCTCGACCGGCCGGAGCGCGGCCAACGCGTCGTCGGCGATGACGAGATGAAGCGTGCCCACGGGATCGACGGCGAGTTCGACGGCGGGTTGGTGCGGACAGCGCGTCGCAAGCGGCGTCAGCCCCGGAATGGCCTCGGCGAGCGTCGACGGAGGCGCCTCTGGCGAAACGGTCGCATCGCCGGCGTCGATGGCCGCCGTGGCGTTGGCCGTGGCGCTGGCCCTGAAACTGGCATGGGCGTTGGAATCGGGGCTCGCCCCGGCATTGGCGAACGGCGCGCCGGTGAAGGGATCCACCCACTCGGCCGGCGCGGGTTCGGCGAGCGCAAGGGGGGGAATCTCCCGTCCGAGCGGCTTCGGACCGAGCTTCGCTGCGCCGCCTGGCCCGACGCGCTTCGGCGAAGCGATCGTCGCTGCGCGGCGCTCGCGTCCGCCGTGGGCGCGGATCCGCCTGCACAGATCGGCGACGCCCCAATCGGTTCCCCAATCGGTTCCCCAATCGACACCCAAATCGCCAGCCCGATCGGTGCCCTTCAGGTCGGCGCTCTGGAAGACGCGACGGCCCTCGGACTCGATCGCATCCATGCGCTGGTGCTGACCGACGATCGCAAGATCGACATCGAGAAACGCCTTCGTCGTGCGGTCGAGCTTCTCGACCACCTCCTCGACACGCTCCGGCGGCGAGCCGAGCACGACGAGACCGATCGGCGGAACGGGCCACCCCGCGATGTGCCAGCGTTCCGCGAGATTCTTCATGATCCGGTACGCAGCGACCGTTGCCGCGTCGTCGCCTCCGGTGAGCAGCGTGAGCGCATCGGCGGCGAGCGGCCCGTCGACCGATGCCTCGCTCGACGGGCAGATGACCCAGCGCGACGCAACTGCAGCGAGCTCCGCGAGCGCCTCATCGATCGTCGCAGCCCGCTCAAGAACGCCGCGACAGCCCGGCGCCCGAAGCAGTTCCATCGTCACCTGTCCGCGCTCGATGCGCACGAGCGCCGTCGGCCCCTCGCGCCGCGCGACATGGTCGGCGTACTGCGTGAGCCAGAGACCGCCCATCACCGGCAGATGACCGACGATGGCGATTTCGATCGGCGCGGTGACCGCATGGTGGATGGACGGCGGCATCGACTCCGTCAAGGAGGGCGTTCCAAGGGCGTCGTCAGCCGAGAAGGCGGCCGAAAGGCCGGCCGTTGCTGACGCGAGACGCAGGTCCGGCTGTGGCCTCGGCTCATCCAACGGCTCGTCGCGCACGAGGCCGAGGGTCGGCCCGTCGCGCCGCCCGCCATTGGGCTCGCCATCGGTCAGAAAGAGGGACGCCAGTTCGGCATAGGGATCGAACGACGAGCTCATGCCATCCACCTCCTGTGGCTCATGCCCCACCCACCCCATCCGCGAGCCCGCCGATGCTTCCATCGACGGGACGACCGAATGGACTCTCCGCCGATGTCGCACTCCGCGACACGGTCAGCACACTGACATCTCGGCCGTCGGGGCCGAGTTCGCGCTCGGGATTCGTCGGATCAAGGGCCTCGCGGCCGTCGACGACGAGGCGATATCGATAGCGCCCCGGTGCGAGCGTGAGCATCGCCTCGAAGACGCCGCTCTCCGGACGAAGAACGAGATCGGCGGTTTGCCAATGATTGAAGTCACCGCGCACGCCGACGCGGAAGGCCATGCCGCGCGGCACCACGAGCCGCACCGTCGGCAGCGCCTGCCGCGCGCCGCGAGGCTCGACCGGCCGCTCCAGCATCGCGAGCTCTTCGGCGGTCGGCTTCGCGGAGAGATCGCGGACGCGGCGGGCAAGCTCAGCCGCGCGCGTCGATCCCGCCTGCCATCCCGCGGACGAAGAAGCGGCGGCGTCGCTCGATGTCGGCGAAGCGCCTGCCGCACTGCGGTGCTCGGCGATGTCCTGAAGACTCCGCGGCTGGAACGCGGGCGGCGCTGCGTGCGGCGCTACATGCGGGGCTGCATGGTGGGCTGCATGGTGGGCCGGCTGACTCTCCGGCGAGCTGACGGCTCGACCGAGCTGCTCGGTCCGCGCGTGCACCTCGACCGCGGCGGGCGTCGTCGGGCGCTGCGCGGGCGGATGGTCCAGAAGCCACGCTGCGAGCGCTTCGAAATCGCGATCGGCCGCGGACTGCGGAGCGAACTCGGTGACGGCCTGGCCCACGGAGGCTGCCTCGCGCAACACCTCGTGATCGCCGATCACGAGCGGCAGCACCGCGTCGGCGTAGCGCTTGCGAAGCTGGTCGATCACGCTGCGATCGACCGGGCGCGACTCATCGAAAAGCGTCGCAAGCAGGCGGAAGGGCAACGGTCGGCCGAGACGCTCGACGGTGCGCAGGATCGTGGCGATCTGCTTGTCGGCGCCGCGGAGGCTGAAGTAGCCGGTTTCGACCGGGACGAGCGCCTCGTCGGCGGCGCGGAGCGCGTTGAAGGTCAGGAGTCCGATGGTCGGCGGGCAATCGACGACGCAGATGTCGAAGCGCGGAGCGAGCCACGCGAGCATCCGCGAGAGGCGACGATCCCGATCGGGCAGCGCACTCAAGCCGCCCGCCGCCGCCTCGAGCGCAGCGAGGCTGACGGTGCTCGGCGCAAGATGCAGGTTCCGACTGACCTCCCACAGGAAGCTCGCACTGTCGAGCGGTCGATCGAGATCCCCCAAGAGCACTTCGCCGACGCCGCGCACGACGCTCGACTCGGGCACACCGAGTCCGGCTGCGCAATGCGACTGCGGATCCATGTCAACGAGCAGCGTGCGCTGTCCGCGTCGCGCCAGAACGGCGGCGAGGTTGATGGCGGTTGTGGTCTTGCCGCATCCACCCTTTTGGTTGACGATCGCGATCGTGCGCATGACGGAGGACCGGGTTCGACGCGAGTCGGCATCGCAAACAACGCGCGATGCGCTCACTGGTCCGCGGCGACCCTCCGTCCGTCGCGGCAAGCAGGCGGCCGCATTATCGGCGACTTTCGGAATCTTGCATTGGGTTTTCGCGGACGGCCGCGTCGCATCCGATGGAACGCAGCGCCGCCTCGACAATCCCCTGCGGCAGCTCGACCTTTGCTTCGACAGCGCCGATTCCGCGCGGAATCACGAAGCGAATTCGACCGGCATCGACCTTCTTGTCGAAGCCCATCCGGTGGGTGACCGCGTCGATCGCGACCCGCGCGTCGACGGGAAGTCGCGTCGGCAGGCCGATCCGGGTGAGGAGCGCGATGACCCGCGAGGCGATCGCCGCGTCGAGGTTCCAATGCGCCTCAGCGGCTCGACACGCAGCCACCATCCCGATCGCAACTGCTTCTCCGTGCGTGAGATCGATCTCGTGGAGCGTCTCGATCGCGTGCCCGAAGGTGTGCCCCAGGTTGAGGAGCGCACGAGCCCCTTGCTCACGGGGATCCTCGGTCACGACCCGAGCCTTCACCGCGACGCTCCTGCGAACCAGGTCGATCGTCGGCCCCGGCTCGCCGCCCAGAATCGCGTCGATGTTCCGCTCGAGCCAGTCGAGGTGGGCTTCGCCGTCGATCACCGCGTGCTTCACACACTCCGCGAGTCCCGATCGAAGCTCGCGCGGGGCGAGTGTCCGAAGCGTGACCGGGTCGGCAAGCACGATCGCGGGGGGCCAGAAGGTGCCCGCGAGGTTCTTCCCCAGTGTGTGGGCAACCCTGTGGCCCGCCGACGCGTCGCGCTCGGCTTCGCTTGCCGGGAGGGGGAGGTTGATACCGGTCTTCCCGCCGGTCGAGGCGTCGACCATCGCGAGCAGCGTCGTCGGAACGCCGACCCAGCGCACCCCCCGAAGGTAGGTCGAGGCTGCGAAGCCGGCAACATCGCCGACGAGGCCGCCTCCCACGGCGACGAGGAGATCGCGTCGCGTGAGTCGATGCCCAAGCCCCGCCTGCCAGATCGCGGCGACCGCGTCCATCGACTTCCGGGCTTCGTCTGCGACGAGTTCGATCGAGGCGACGGCATGCCCCGCTGCGGCGAGCGAGCGTTCGACGACCGCCGCGTGCGGCGTCGCGTTGCCGTCGACGACGAGGAGGACCCGGGCGCCGACCGGCACGCCTGCGCGAGCGACCCACGCCGCCGCCGACGCGAGCAGCCCGGTGTCGACCACGACATCGTGGCGGAACTCGCCACCGACCGACACGACGGCCGGGGCGCCGATGGAAGACTCATCACGCATCACTCGGAATCATCGGCGAAGCCCGCGACGCCGTCCAACGACGGGACCTTCCGACGCGCTGCCGATGCTCACTTCGACTTCGGCATGAAGACGCCACGCAGGGTCTGCGAGCTGAAGCCCGGCGCGACCGTCTGCTGGGCGGCGTAGCGGTAGACGGCCGCCTGCACGATGGACTGCAGGGTCGTTGACAGCAGCATGAGAGCGATGACCGCGATCACCGCCACGAAACCGATCGCGATCGCGAGCCCAGGCGACTGAAGCGAAACGACCGCAGCGACGACCGCGGCGGAGGCGATGCCCAGCACGAGGAGAATCGCAACGGAGAACACGATGCCGACTCCGATGCGGGTGACGGCAGCCTCGCCCCAGGACCGCTTGAGAATCGACACCGAACGCTTCAGCGCCTCGAGCGGCCCGACACCCTCCGCGGCAAGCACCGGTACGACGAAGAAACTCGCGATCGCCCAGGCAGCGCCGATGAGCGTCACCACGATCTTCCCGAAAACACCGACGCGCTCCTCGATAGCCTTGAGAATCATGCCCACCGTTGCGGCGACGAGCGACCAAAGAAGAATCTGCGGGATGCGCTGCACCGCGATGCCGAGCCCGACCCGGACGCCAGCGTCGCGCCCTTCGAATCGTTCCATCGCCGCGCCGACGAGGGCGACATTGAAGAAGTTCATCACCGTGAAGCTGACAAAATAGAACGCGAAGGCGATGACGCCCAGCAGGACGCGTGTGCCCATCGGGAGAACGACTTCGCCCTGTGTGTTGGCCACTTGATCCCGACTCGCGTTGAAGACGCCAGCATCCATCAGGGTGAGCGCGGTCGGTACCGCGAAGGTCGCGAGCACCAACAGCAGCGCGACTGACGAGATCGCTGGAAAGAGAACGAGCGTCTTGTCAGCGCGGAGCACCGCCCAGCTTTCCTTCGTCATCGCCCACGAACGGGAAAAAGTTCCACCCATCGATGTCACTCCTGTGCTGAGGCCAGCCTGAGCGTGCGCGGCGCATTGATCATGCGAACACCGCCCGGCCACGCGAGTGTACCGGGCGGGATCGATATGCAAGCATGTCAGCGCGCGAAACGAGCGATCACAACGCAATCACAACGCAGGCGGCCGCCGTGGTCCTCACGCTTACGGACAGTTTCCGAAGGAGCCGAGCAGGAGCGCCAGGTCGCTCGCTTCGGTCGAGCCGGACCCGTCGAGATCGGCGTTTGCCGTGCCCCACGCGCCGAGGAGAATCGCAAGGTCAGCGGAGTCGACCGTGCCGTTTCCATCGAGATCGGCCGGGCAGGGCACGACCGGATTCGGCGTCTCGTACGCGCCCATGTCGACGATCGGAGCGGTGCCGGCGCCGGCGTCCGGCACGCTGTCGACATCGATGAAGCGGGGAAGGCCGTCGAGATCAACGACGACGCCGGCGGGCACGCCGGGATTGCTGCCGCGGTCGATCGCGGGGCTGGTCACCGCGAGGCGATAGTCATCGCCAGCGGCGTTCACGAACTGCGGATCGAGATTGATGTTCCCCGTCCCGGTGGTGAGTCCCTGAATGCAGGAATAGGTGATCGTCGAGGTGCCGCCCTGCGACTTGATGCCGTTCTCGGCGACCGAGCCGGGGCCGGTGTTGCCGAAGGAAATGACATTGATGAAGGTCGAGCTGCCGCCGGTGTTCAGCACGCCGCCGGCGTTCTGGGTCGCGCTGTTGGCGGTGATGGTCAGGTTGCGGAAGGTGCCGTTCGAGCTCGATCCGAGCCAGATCGCCCCGCCGCCGCCCGATCCCGTCGCCTGGTTGTCATAGAACAGGCAGTTCGTCACCTTCGGCTGCGAGCCGCCGAAGAACTCGAGGGCACCCGCGCGGAGCGCCGAGTTGCCGCGGAAGACGCATCGCTCAAAGACCGGCTGCGTGCCGTTCGCGCTATCGAATGCGCCGCCGAAGCTGCCGCCCTTGTTGATTTCAAAGGAACAGTCGAAGAACTTCGGGCTCGAGCCGTTCAGGTAGCCGGCCCCGCCGCCGAAGGTGCAGCGATTGTCGATGAAGCGGCAGTTCTGGAAGGTCGGGCTTTGCGCCGTGAGGCAGATGATCGCGCCGCCCTTGTCGAGATTGTTCGCGCTCGCGCCATTGGCGTTGCCGGCGCGCAATTCAAATCCGTCCATCAGGCCGAGCGTTCCCGACTGGCAGGTGACGAGGTGATAGGAATTGTCGTTGTAGGTCGAGGCGGTGGCGAAGACGTCGTTGCCGTTCAGGTCGCCTGAAATCACGGTCAGGTTGGCGACGAAGTCACGCTCGGCAAGCGTCGTCTCGTCGCCGGCGAAACCGCCGTAGACCTTCACATTGTTCTTCAGGACATGCGAGACGTTCCGCGTCGACGGCGAGGCCTTGTAGGTGCCCGCGACGACCCAGACCTCGTCACCGGCGACGGCGGCGTCCATGGCGACCTTGAGCGCCTGCGGTCCGCGATAGGCGTTCTCCCAACTCGTTCCGTCGTTGGCGCCTGTGGCGAGCGACGCGTTGACATAGCGGGTCGCCGCGTCTGCGCTCGCGCCGATCAGGAGGAGCGTGGAGGTGGCAAAGAGAACGCGGGTGAGGCTGAGGCTGCGCATGGAATCCAACTGGTCTCGACGGAATGGTTTCGACGACGCCAGAGGGACGACAGCGGCCGCGCGACCGCGCGGTCTCTCTCCCTCCGGGATGAAGATCGGAGTCTACTTCCGACCGGACGCCGGGCAATGCGGCAACCACCGCGAATGAACGCAGATCGCACGAGGGGGGCGGCCGCGGGACGGTTTTGGGACGCACACCCCACATGAACCGCCCCCACGGGAACCGACCCAAGCTGAACCTACCTGCAATGACCCTAAGGGGATTCGAACCCCTGTTACCTCCGTGAAAGGGAGGTGTCCTAGACCGGGCTAGACGATAGGGCCGCGAGCGAAGTCGAACAGGATAGCGAGAAGGCCGCGAGGGAGCCAGCGGTCAAACGAAGCAACGCCGAGGCGGTCGGCGGCGGGGTCGCAACGGCCCCCAACGCACGACTTGTCACGCACAACCCAAAAAGCAGCCGGCCCCCGAGCGTTCGCTCGGAGGCCGGAGGCAATGACCCTAAGGGGATTCGAACCCCTGTTCCATCCGTGAGAGGGATGTGTCCTGAACCGGGCTAGACGATAGGGCCAGTGAGAACGGACTGTGCTTCCGGAACGCGGGTGCGCCCCGGGCTTTGGCCGGTTGGACGGGAGGGAGTATAGCGACGGTTCGACGGAGTTCAACGCGTCGCACCCGTCGCTCGATCCCATCGCCGCCGCGAGCCGGTACGGTGACCGATTCCATGCCGCAGCCCCCATCCGCCCGCCCCACGCTCCTCATTCCGCTTCAGCATGAGTGGTCCGGGCTGCGCCGGGCGATGCCGGCCATCGAGCGACGGGCCGCAGTCCAGGTGCTCGGCATAGGGCCGGGTGCGGTGGAACGGTGGTTTCGCACGCACGGAGAGCGGGCGAGGCAGGCCAACGGAACGCTCCTGATCCTGGCCGGGACCGCGGGTGGCCTGCGGTCGGGCCTCGAGATCGGTAGCGCGGGCTTCATCGGCCGCGTGGTGGCCGACCCAAACGCGAACCCAAACGCGAACCCAAACGCGAACCCAAACGCGAACCCAGACGCGGCCCCACACGCGGACCCAGACTTGGGATCGCCGATCGGCACGCCGTGGGTGCCGCAAGCGCCGCGGACGAGGTCCTTTCCGCGCTTCGCCGTCGCGGGCGTCGATGCGCCAGCGTCGACCGCGGCCGCCAAGCGCGCCCTCCATACCCGCACCGGCGCCGATGTCGTCGACATGGAGTCGCATGCATTCGCCCGCGAAGCGGCGTCACGCGGGATCGCCTTCGCCATTCTGCGCGGCGTCTCTGACGGACCGGAGGACGCGCTGCCGGATGGGCTCGAACGGCTCATTCACGCCGACGGCCGCACCAACTGGGGTGGCGTCGCCCAGCTTCTTCTTCGCCGTCCGACAATGCTCCCGACGCTCCGTTCGCTCGGCAGGCAATCCGACGCCGCGATGGCCGCCATCGCTCCCCTGCTCGCGGCGCTGCTCGACGAGGTCGACGAGCGCGGTGCGCCTCGGCCGTAAGGATCCGCTTAGAGCGTGCGTCGCGCCGTACGGTTGTCCTGTACTGTTGTCACTCGCGTGCGTGCTCCAACGATCATCTTTGGCGGCACCTTCGATCCGCCCCATCGCATGCATGTGGCGATGGCCCGAGCCGCGGCCGACGCGCTGGGCGCCCGGCGCATCCTCGTCATGCCCGCGGCGATCAATCCACAGCGCCTCGCTGCACCGCCGACGCACCCCAACCATCGTCTGGCGATGACGCGGCTCGCCTTCGCGGCCGAGCCGCGGGCCGAGATTCTCGACGAGGAGATCCGCCGGTCGGGCCCCTCCTACACGATCGATACGGTGCGAGCGCTTCTCGATGAGCCGGCCTTGCACATGACGCAGCCGCTTCGCCTCCTCATCGGGAGCGATCAGGCCCGCAACCTTGGCTCCTGGCGAGCGTGGCGCGAACTCGTCAGCCTCGCCGAGCCCGCGATCGTCTTGCGTCCCCCGGACACGCTCGCATCGCTTCCGGGCATGCTGGCGGCCTTGCTCGGCGAGACGGAGTCGGCCTGGCGGCAGCGCATCCTGCCGATCGATCCGGTCGACCTCGCCGCGACGAGCCTGCGGGCGGAACTCGCCAGCGGCGGCGCTCCCGCCGATCTCGATCCGGCTGTGCTTGCCTACATCCGCCGAGAGGGCCTGTACGGCCGCGAATCGCCCGCCTGACGGCGCTCCGCGTGAGATTCCCGCGACGCTTGCCGCTATCGTGAGCGATTCGGCGACTCGCAGGTACCTCCACCCCGCCCTCCGTCGCACCCCGACCATGCCCCTCTCCGAGAACACCCCCTACTGGATCGCCCGCGGCCAACAGATGTTCGGCCCCTACACGGCCGCACAGGTCCGCGAGTATGTCCAGAGCGGCAACATCGTTCCGACGGACATGATCCGCGGCGAGAGCGACGCCGAGTGGATCCCGGTCGGCACCGCCCTCGGGCTTGCAACGCCGCCCTCTCCGCCGTCCCCGCCAGGTGGGGCCGGGTATGGCAGTCCCTACGGCTACCCCTCGAACCAGCCGCATGGCGGCGCCTATCCGACCACGAGCGCTCCCCCTGATCCGAGCCGCAGCTTCGCCCTCTGGTCGATCGGCCTCGGACTCTTCGGCTTCTTCTGCTGCTCCTGCGCCTCGCCGGTCGGCCTCATCCTCGGCGTCATCGCCCTCACCAAGGCCCGCCCCGAGTCGCGCGGACTCGCGTGGGCCGGCATCATCATCGGCATCGTGGCCCTGCTCGTGAACATCGGCATGGCGATCCTCTTCGCCGCACGGCCCGAACTCAATCCGCTCAACGACCTGCTCAAGAATTTCCCGCAATGAATCGCACGCGCCGCCCGAACGGAAGCGACGCGGTCGATCGCGTCAGCTTTGTCAGCCTTGGCTGTCCGAAGAACCTCGTCGACAGCGAGAAGATGCTCGGCGTCCTCCATCAGAGCGGGCTCACGCTCGTGAACGAGGATGAGGGTTCGGACGCGATCGTCATCAACACCTGCGGATTTCTCGAGGCGAGCAAGGACGAATCGCTCGATGTCATTCGCGACGCGATCGAACGGAAGGCCCGCGGGGAACTGAAGCGCGTCGTCGTCGCCGGCTGCCTCGTCCAGCGGCATCGGGCGAAGCTCCTCGAATGGGCCCCCGGCATCGACGCGATGATCGGCGTCTTCGATCGCGATCACATCCTGGACGCCGTGCGCGGCGGCGAACGGGCCGCGCTTGGCGAGGATGGCGAACGCCCCCGCTACTGGATCGCCGGCAACGCCTTGCAGGCGGCGAAGGAGCGCGGCCGCGATGTCGTCGGCCTCACGGTCAACGGTCTCGACGGCAAGGGCGTCGGCTACTTCGAGGACGACGGCGGTCGCTACCGGCTCACGCCGCGCCACTGGGCGTACCTGCGGGTGAGCGAGGGCTGCAACCAGCGCTGCGCGTTCTGCACGATCCCCTCGATCCGCGGCAAGATGCGCTCGAAGCCGGTCGACACGATCGTCGCCGAGGCCCGCGCGCTCATGGTCGACGGCGCGTTCGAGCTGAACCTCATCGGACAGGACACCACGAGCTTCGGTCTCGACATCGGCTACGGGCCCGGACTCGTCGGCATGCTCGAGTCGCTCGACGCCGTCGCCCGCGATCACGGCGGCGGATGGATGCGGCTCATGTACGCCTATCCGACCAAGTTCGACGACGCGATGATCGACGCGATGGCCAGGCTCGAGCACATCGTCAAATATATTGATATTCCGCTCCAGCACATGAGCACGCGCATGCTCGACCTGATGCGACGGAACATCTCGAAGGAAGACCAGCTCGCCCTGCTCGAGAAGCTCCGCGAGCGGATTCCGGGCATCGCGATCCGCACGACCTTCATCACCGGATTCCCTGGCGAAACGCAGCAGGATCACGAGGAACTTCTCGAGGTCGTGCGCGAGTTCGGCTTCGACATGATGGGCGTCTTCAAGTACTCGCGCGAGGAGGGCACCCCCGCGGGCACGATGGATGCCGATCCGGCGCTGCATGTGCCGGACGAGCTGAAGGCCGAGCGCGAGGCGGAAATCATGCTCGCCCAGCAGGAGGTCGCCTTCGGACAGGCCGCCTATCTCGCCGAACAGAAGTGCCAGTTCGATGTCCTGATCGACGCGAAGTCGGCGGGAAGGACCAAGGGTCGGGCCACGACCGGCGTCACGAAGGGCGGCTCGCTCTACACGGGCCGCGCCTATTTCCAGGCGCCACAGATTGATAGCCTCACCTATGTCCACGCCGCCGAGGACCTCGCCCCCGGCGAACTCGTGCGATGCACGATCGTTGACAGCGACGGCTACGACCTGATCGCCCAGCCGACCCATGAGATGGAAAAGAAGGTCCGGTTGCCGATCATGAAGTCCTGATCGCGGGAGACGAAACCAACTCAAGTCGCGGCGATCTCGGACACGAGCGTCGGGTTGTCTGATGTGATGGGTAGGAATACTCCTTCCGACGGAATCCGGATTGGTATTCCGCGTTTGCTCCAGTCTGGAGCCCGCAGAGCCGATCGCACGAGGCCTCGAGGAGGGTTCTCTCGTGACCGATCGCTTCGACATTCGCACTCGCTCCGTTCACAACCCGCTCCGCCCGCTGGGCCTGCTCCGTCCGCTGGGCCTGCTCCGTCCGTTGGTTATGGCGACGGCGTGGCTCGTCACCGCATCCCCGCTTCCGGCCGCCGCGCCGCCCAGCATTGAGCAGTCGGTCGTCGTGACCGTCGCCGAGAGCACCGATATATACACAACCTCGGCGCCGAGCGTCTCCGCAGCCGAGCGATCGACGCTCGTCTCAAGCGGATCCTTCGAGCCACCGGTGATCGAGGAGATCATCCGTCAGGTCGGACCGGCGTTCGGCCAGGCGGAGCAGTTCCCTCTCACGAACCCGCCGTCGGCACATCTGGCGACGACGAAGGCCCGCGTGATGCTCGGAGCGACCCTCTTCGTCGCTCTCCTCGTCCTCGTCATCGTCTGGCACACAAGTCGGATTCGCGAAGCCGACGGACGGACACGACGCACGCTTTCCGTCGGCGTGAAGCTCGCCGGCGGATTCGGCGGATTGACCTGCCTGCTTCTCGTCTCGACGAGCATCAGCGTGCAGCAGCAGGCGACGGCCGTCGTCGCCAACGCCAACCTGAGCGACCTTTCGAATGACGCCGACATCCTGAACGCGGTCGACGACATCATCGTCTCCATGCGTACCGAAATGGACCGCTTCGTGATCACCAATGATCCCGCCGCGGTCACCGAGTTCAACGACGCGAGCGCGACCCTCGTCGCGCTCCTGACGCAAGCCGACCAGCGCATTCAGAATCCGGAGCGACGCGCGATCATCGCCGAGATCCGCGCGGGCAGCGACATGCTGGTCGGACATGCCCGGTCGCTCATCGCGTCGATCGAGGCCCGCAACGCCACGCTCGCCGCGATGATCGTCGCGGAAGGGCGCGCGAAGCTTTTGGTGCGGGAAGTCAGCACGACAGCCGAGGCGGACGGCGATGCCCACGCTGCGCTCGAGGCGTCGACCTTCCTCGACAAGCTCAACAGCGCGACGACCTTTCTCGCTCGCTACATCCGGAGCGGCGACGAGGGGCACGCGAGCGAGACCAAGGCCTACGCCGACCACGCCGCGAAGCAACTGAACGAACTCGTCGCCGCGGTCGAGAACCCGATCCGCAAGCGCTGGCTCGGCGAGCTTGCGGAGCTGATGGCGTGGTGGTCGAGCACCGCGGACACCGTGGTCGGTCTCGCGAAGGAGCGACACACGCTCGTCTCGACGACGATCCCCCCGCTCGTCGCCTCGCTCCAGGAGCGCGGTGATGGGGTCGCAGCCTCGATCACCGCGACGAAGAGCGGTGCCGCCGACACGATCACCTCGGTGCTCGATCGCGGCATGTGGATCTCGGCGATCGCAGCGGCGCTCGCGACGCTGATCGCGGCCGTCGGCGGCACGCTCGTCGCTCGCTCGCTCATCCGGCCGATGCGAGCGATCACCGAGCGAGCGGCCGCTGTCGCAAACGGTGACCTCAGCGGCAAGCCGCTTGCGATCCGCGGCCACGGCGAGACGGTCATCCTCGTCGACAGCATCAATCGCATGAGCGAATCGCTGCAGGCGTCCATCTCCGATGTGCGCCAGGCCTCGATCGAGATCGACGCCGGCAGCAAGCAGATCGCCGATACCTCGTCGACGCTCGCGTCGGGAGCGAGCCAGCAGGCGGCGAGCATTCAGGAGATCTCCGCGAGCCTCCAGGAGATCACCGCCCGCACCGAGCAGAACGCCGCCGACACGAAGGCCGCCGCAGAGGTGGCCGACAAGGCCCGCGTCTCGTCGACCCGCGGCAACGAGGAGATGACGCTCCTCACCGCGGCGATGGGCGAGATTCAGGCGAGCGCCGGCGAGATCGGCAAGATCATCAAGGTGATCGACGAGATCGCCTTCCAGACCAACCTGCTCGCCCTCAACGCTGCGGTCGAGGCCGCCCGAGCCGGCGAGGCCGGAAAGGGATTTGCCGTCGTCGCCGAGGAAGTCCGCAATCTCGCCCAGCGATCGAGCGAGGCGGCGAAGAGCACCTCCGCCCTCATCGAGAGTTCGGTGACACGCGCGACCCGCGGCACCGATGTCGCGGGTCGCGCGGCCGAAGCGCTCCGCGAGATCACGAGCGGCGCCGATCGCGTCGGCGAGCTTCTCGAGCGCATCGCCAAGGCCGGCTCCGAGCAGGCCGAGGCGATCGGCCAGATCTCGACCGGCGTGACCGAACTGAACGCGACGGTGCAGAGCGCTGCGGCGAGCTCCGAGGAGCTCGCATCGACGGCCGAGGAAACCGCGTCACAGGCAAACCTCATGCGCGAGAGCGTCGCGAAGTTCCGGCTCTCGGAACGCGCCTGAGGAACGCCGATCGCGGCAAGAGAGACCCGTCGGGCGCTCGCGCGCCCGACGGGTCTTTGCGTTCGACGAGGCACCCTCGTCGAGATGCGCGATCGTCCGGAGGGAAAGCACCCCACATGCGTGGCGGGCGGGCGGCGCATCTGTTCCCACGAAGCGCCCCGCTCCCGATACCGTGCGCGATGCACAGAGGTCCTCACTTGCCGCGCCGCTCGCGACGCGCAGGCTTCTGCGTTTCGAGGAGTAACGGTCCATGTCAGCGCCTTCCGGGTCCGAGCCGTCCGTCGGTTCCACCGCACGCCCGTTTCTTGATGCGAGCGTGCCGCCGCTGCCGGAGAACGCGACCGCGGAACAGAAGGACCAGCACTGGTTCCAGCATGTGTACCAGGGCGATCGCATGCCGCAGCTCACCGTGCGTGCGGTCATCATGGGCGGACTGCTCGGCATGCTGACGAGCGTCGCGAATCTGTATACGACGCTCAAGATCGGTTGGGCCTTCGGCGTCGCCATCACGGCGTGCGTCCTGAGCTATGTCATCTGGAACGGGCTGCGGGCGCTGAGCTTCGGCCGACTCTCGCAGATGTCGATTCTCGAGAACAACTGCATGGCGTCGACGGCGTCGGCCGCTGGCTACTCGACCGGCTCGACGATCGCGACCTGCTTCGGCGCGCTTCTCATCATCAACCGCGAGCATGTCGACTGGAAGATCGTCGCGATCTTCACCTTCCTCACCGGCGCGATGGGCGTCTTCCTCGCGATTCCGATGAAGCGGCAGATGATCAACCACGAGCAGTTGCCCTTCCCCTCGGGCATCGCCGCGGCATCGACGCTCAAGAGCCTCTATAGCGAAGGCGCCGAAGCGGTCCGCCGCGCGTATGTCCTCATCGCAGGCATCGGCGTCGGTGCGCTCGTCGGCATCCTCAACACCGGCAAGGGAACGCTTGGCATCCTCGATCGGACCTTCGACTGGATGGCGACGAACGCCTTCCCGATCCAGCTTCCCGCCGAGCTTCCTGCGGGCGGATTCTGGAAGTGGCGCGGCAAGGAACTTGCTGGCTCCGCGGTTGAGCCGAGCGTCGTCCTGATCGGCGCCGGCCTCATCGTCGGCCTGCCCGTCTCGCTCTCGATGCTCGCCTCCGCCGCGGCGATCTACTACGGCGTCACGCCCTGGCTCGCCGCGATCGACGCCGACAATATCAATACGCCCGGTTGGGTCATATCGATTCCGGGAGGCGAGGGCTTCCTCATGCCGACGCGCTGGGGCCTCTGGACCGGCACCTCGATCATGGTCTTCGCGAGCCTCTCGGCGCTGGCCCTTCAGTGGAAGACGATCGTCCGCTCCTTCAGCTTCGCCCGCAGCGGACAGTCGGCCTCAAGCGATGCCGATCTTCTCCGTCGCATGGCCGCGATCGAGGTGCCGACCGCGTGGCTCATCGCCGGCATGGTGCCGATCACGATCGCGATGGTCGTCCTTCAGTATGTCGCCTTCAGCATCGCGTGGTGGGCGGGCCTGCTTGCGGTGGCGCTCTCCTTCGTCCTCTCGCTCGTTGCGAGCCGCGCGACCGGCGAGACGGACACGACGCCGATCGGCGCGATGGGCAAGGTCATGCAGTTCGTCTTCGCCGTGGTCATGCCAGGCAAGATCACGCCGAACCTCATCTCGGCGGGCATCGCCGCGAACAGCGCCTCATCCTCGGCCGATCTCCTCACCGACCTGAAGGCGGGCTACATGCTCGGCGCGAATCCGCGCAAGCAGTTCATCGCCCAGTTCATCGGCATCTTCTTCGGCACCGCGGCGATCGTGCCCGCGTGGTATCTCATGGTCCCGACCGTCGAGGCCATCGAAAAGTACCCGCTGCCCGCGACGAACATGTGGGTCGCCGTCGCGAAGCTCCTCTCCGAGGGCATCCACACCCTGCCCGTCTCCGCTCGGTGGGGCGCCGTCGTCGGCGCGATCATCGGCATCGCGCTTCCGATCATCCAGATGAAGACGCCAGCTCGATTCCGCGGCTACTTGCCGAGCGCGATGGGCCTCGGACTCGGAGCGGTGATTCCCCTCGGAAACGCCGTCGCGTTCGTGCTCGGTGCGACGATCGCGAAGGCCTGGCGGTTCCTCAGCGCGCGGAACGCCGAGAGCTACACCATTCCCGTCGCCAGCGGTCTCATCGCCGGCGAGTCGCTCATCAAGGCCGTCATCGCGATGACCGCCACCGCCATCGGCCTCTTCAAGGGAAGCTCGACGGGCTGAGTGCCTCCCGATCAGCCCCAATCACCGAGGAGAATCGCAAGGTCGAGGGCATCGACGATGCCGTCGCCGTTCAGGTCCGACGGGCAGCAGATCGCGTTGTCGCAGGGTTCGGTCCCCCACGATCCGAGCAACACGCTCAGGTCACTCGAACCGACCACGCCGTCGAAGTCGAGATCCGCCTCCTGGGGCGGAGCGATGTCGACGACGAGCTTCACGCTTGTCGGTGCGTACACGATGCGGAAGTAGCCGCTCGCCGCGTTCGGGAACTCGACGCATCCGAAGACGCCGTTGATGTTCGCCGCGGTGAGAATCGTGAACTCCTGGCCGACAAACGGAATGAAGGGATCGACGAGCCGAATCTGAAGCGCTCCGCCGAGCGTGGCGTTTCCGGCGATCGCAAGCAGATCGTTGCCGGCGAAGCCGAGATCGACGACAAAGCCGCCGTCGGAGCCTTGGGCATAGCCACTCGACAGCGCGAGCGATCCGATGGCGCTCCCGTCGGCGTTCGAGGGCGAGGCCGAGCCGCCCTGCACGGAGACAGCACCGATCACGCTGCCGTCGCCGCTGAGAAGCCCGCCGGTCTGCGTGTAGGAGCCGCCCGACAACGCGAGCGTGCCGTTCACGCGGGTCTCACCGGCCGTCTGGTTGTAGGAGCCGGTGCGATTGAGCTGACGGGTCGCCGCGATCTCCACGAGCCCACGATTCTCGAATCCGCCGCCAAAGATGCCCATGCCGCCGCTGCCGCTGACGCGCAGCGTTCCCTCGTTGAAGCTGTTCGCGGTGTCGGTCGGATCGATGCTCATCGCCGAGGCCTGGTCCGCCTCGATGAGTCCCTTGTTCTGGATGATCGTGTTGTTCGTACCGATCGAGCCGCCGCCGCGGATGGTGTGGCCAGCGGCGTTGATCAGCGTCCGTTGTGCGTTGACGCTCGTGATGCGGTTGTTCGGTTGATTTCCAGTCGACAACACGCCAGTGCCGCTCAGCGTGACCGTATTGCTGCTGAGGCGCAGATCCGTGATGCTGCCCGACGACTCCATCTGCCATGTGCCTTCGTTCGTGAGCGTCCCGACGAGCGCCGAATCGGCGCCGTTCGGCATGCGAAGCAGCCCGTCCAGCGTGAGGTTCGCGAATGTCGTCTCCTCAAAAGTCGTCACGAACTCGCCCGTGCCGACGCTCTCCAGCGTGCCTCCCGTCACCGAGCCGAAGCGGATGCTGACCGCACTGCCGTTCTCGGCGCGGATGATGCCGTCGATGTTGTCGGTGTTCGTGCCGAAGAGCGTCAGCGTCGAGCCGTCGCGAGCGCGCAGCAGGCTGTTGTTGTCCAAAGGCATGTTGTCCGCGAGATCGATGATCAGGCCGGCCGGGAGCGTCGCCTCGATGAGGCCGTCGTTCACGAGGCCCGTGTTGTTCACGCCGATCTGGCCCGCGCCGCGGATCGTGTGATTCTCGCCGTTCACGAGCGTGCGCTGGGCATTGACGCTGATCATCCGGTTGTTCGTGCTGTTCGACATCTCGAGCACACCGGAGCCTCCCAGCGTCACCGTCTCGCTGTTGAGGCGCAGGTCCGTGATGCTGCCCGAGGACTCCATCTGCCATGTGCCTTCGTTCGTCAGCGTCCCGACGAGCGCCGTATCGGCGTTGTTCGGCATGCGAAGCAGCCCGTCCAGCGTGATATTCGCGAAGGTCGTCTCCTCAAAGGTCGTCACGAACTCGCCCGTGCCGACGCTCTCCAGCGTGCCTCCCGTCACCGAGCCGAAGCGGACGCTGACCGCACTGCCGTTCTCGGCGCGGATGATGCCGTCGATGTTGTCGGTGTTCGTGCCGAAGAGCGTCAGCGTCGAGCCGTCGCGGGCCTGGAGCAGGCCGTTGTTGTCCAGTGCGAGGGTGTCCGACATGTCGAGGAGGAGACCAGCCGAAAGCGTCGCCTCAATCAGGCCGTTGTTGATGAACCCGGTGTTGTTCCCGCCAATCTGTCCCGCGCCGCGAATTGTGTGATTCGCGCCGTTCGTGATCGTCCTTTCGGCCGCCACGCTGGACATGCGGTTGTTCGCCGCGTTGGACATCTCGATGGCGCCAGATCCGGCGAGCGTGAAGCTCGCATTGAACCTCGTGTCCGTGGTACTGCCGCTGGAGTTCATCGCCCAGACGCCGTCGTTCACGAGGTCGGTGAGCGTCATATCGGCGTTGTTCGGCTGCACGAGCGTGCAGTTCGATCCGATCGACAGGAGCCCCAAGGCCGGTGATGTATTGAGGTTCACCACCATCGTGCCGCGAACGACCGAGATGCTCGCGTTCGGCACGCCCGCGGTGCCGGGGATGCCCGCCGACCAGTTCGCGAGCGTGTTCCAGTTGCCGCCGCTCGGCCCGATCCAACTGGAGGTGACGCCGGCGTGGGCGGAGCTTGCTGCAGCGAGGGTGACAATGAACAGCGGCAGGTGATGCGATCGCATGGGGCTCTTTCTCTCTCTGAATCTGATTGTGTGGTAGCGCGCGGCGCGGTCCGCCGTGCCAGCATGACGAGAGGACCTAGGCGATCCCAATGCGTCGTCTGACAGATTTGTCGAGATTCCCCTGCGGGCCGAGTTATATTCCTCGCGTGCCAGCACGGACGACGCACATCACGCTCCTGAACAGGCTCTCGGCCGGCGACGACCGCTCCGCATGGCGCGACTTCGTCGATCGCTACGGTGACCTCATCCGCGGATTCGCCCGCCGCGCCGGCTGCTCGGACAACGACGCGGACGATGTCCTACAGGATGTCCTCGTCGCACTCGTCGGCGTCATGCCGAACTTTCGATATGACCCCGCGAAGGGGCGTTTTCGCGGCTATCTCAAGACCATCGTCTTGCGGTCGCTTTCGAAAAGAAGTCGTCAGAACGATGCGCCACGCTCGCTAGAGGAGGGTGACGATCCCGTCGGCGATGACGGGAGCGAGACCGACTGGGAGCTCGAATGGCGGCAGTATCACCTTCGGCGCGCGATGGAGACGATCGAGGAGGAGTTCTCGGTCCAGGACCGGGCAGCGTTTCAGCGGTACGGCGTCGAGGGGCGTGCCTCCGACGAGACCGCTCGCACGCTCGGCATCTCCGTGGATCAGGTCTATCAGGCGAAGTCGCGCATCCTCCGGAGACTCGGCCAGATCGTGGCCGAGCAGGTGGGCGAGGAGGGATGATCCCGTGAGCGAGGACGACACCTACGCCGGGCTCGCCGGAAGCTGGTTCGCCGATCCGGATCAGTTGCTTGCGTCACTGCGGGCGGCCGGAACCTCGAAGGCGGGCGGCGATCCGGATCGACTGCCCACGATCGCCGGATACGAACTGCTGCACGAGATCGCCCGCGGCGGTCAGGGCATCGTCTACCTTGCGATCCAGCGATCGACGCGCCGCCGCGTCGCGCTCAAGCTGCTCATCGAGCGCGGCTTCGCCGCCGCGGCCGCGCGACGGCGCTTCGAACGCGAAGTCGAGTTGCTCGCCTCGATCGACCATCCCGGCATCGTGAAGGTCTTCGATAGCGGCGTGACCGACGATGGACTGCTCTTTCTCGTGATGGAGTTCGTCGACGGAACGCCGCTCGATCGCCATCTCGCTGCGTCGTCTGGCGGGTCGCTCCCGGCCATACGACCGTCGCTCGAGCTCGTCGCACAGGTCGCCGAGGCCGTTCACGCCGCCCATCGGCGGGGCGTCATTCACCGAGACCTGAAGCCCAGCAACATCCTCGTCACGCCGGACGGGACGCCGCGCGTCGTCGACTTCGGCCTCGCCCGCGCCCTCGAGCGCAGCCCGGCGGAATCGGTGGTGAGCGTGACCGGACAGTTCGTGGGCAGCCTTCCGTGGGCGAGTCCGGAACACGCCGCCGGAACGCCCGATCGGATCGACATCCGAAGCGATGTCTATTCGCTCGGCGTGGTGCTCTTTCAGGCGCTGACGGGCGCGTTTCCCTATCCCGTCGACGGCTCGCTCGCGACCACCCTGCGGGCCATCGCCGAGGCGGCGCCGGGACGGCCGAGCGCCCGCCGCGCCGGCGTCAGCCGCGACATGGACGCCATCGTCCTCACCTGCCTCGCGAAAGCGCCCGAGCAGCGGTATGCATCGGCGCTCGACCTCGCCGAGGACCTTCGTGCGGCCTGCGCCGGGGCGCCGATCCGGGCCCGGCGCGAGAGCGCCTGGGACGGCATGAGCCGCACGCTTCGACGATATCGCCTGATCACGACGGTCTCGCTCTGCGCGTCGGCTCTGGTCCTCGTCTTCGCCGGACTCGCGTGGCACTCCTCCAATCGGGCTGAGCAGGAGCGCTCGCGGGCCGAGCGACGCTTCGAAGAGGCGCGCGAACTCGCCCGCAGCTTCCTCTTCGAGTTCCACGAGACGGTCCTGCCGCTCGCCGGATCACGGCCCGCGCGCGAGCAGATCGTGACGACGGCGCTCGCCTATCTCAAGGGACTCGAGGCCGAGGTCGGCGACGACCGGAGCTTCCGCAGCGATCTTGCCGCAGCCTACGAGCGCGTCGCCGACATCCAGGGCAATCCGACCTTCCCCAATCTCGGCCAGACGGCCGAGGCCATCGCCTCGCTGCGCGCTTCGGTTGCACTCCGCCAGGCGAATCTCCGTGAGGATCCAGACGACGCCGACGCCCTGCGGCTCACGGGACGGGCGCTCAACCTCATCGGGCTCATCGAGTGGCAGTCGGGTGCGAGCGACGCGGCCCTCGCGACGCTCGCCGAGGCGGGCACGCTGCTCGACCGCGCGCGTTCGTTCGATCCGGCGAACGCGGTGCTCCTCCGCGAGATCGCCGCGAACCGCGACCGGACCAGCACGCTCGTCGACATGCACGGCGATCAGGCGAAGTCGCTCGCGCTCATCGACGAGGGCATCGCCGCGCTTGACGCCGTCGCCGATCGCGCGTCGGTCCGCGATGCCCTCGATGTGCTGCTCTACAAGCGGGCGTTCTCGCTCCGCCGCGCCGGCCGGCTCGATGAATCGCTCGCGACTTCGGAGCGCTCGGTTGCCATCAACCGCGAACTCATCGCAGAGGCGCCGGACAACGCCGCTCGCAAGCGCTCGCTCTCGGTGAGCCTGAACGAACTCGCCACCACGCAGATGGCGCTCAATCGGCTTGACGACGCCGGCCGAGCGCTCGATGAGTCCATCGCCATCGCCCGCTCGCTGCGCGAGGCCGATCGGACGAGTCCGACGACGATCTTCGATCTCGCCTACAGCCTCGCCAAGGCCGCACAGCTCGAGCGCCAGCGCGGCGCGACCGATGCGGCGATCGAGCGCTTCCTCGAGGTGCATGCCCTTCGCGCCGAGGCGAGCGCACTCGACCCGACCAACGCGGTGATCCGTCGCGGCGCGGCCATCGCTCTCGGCATGGCCGCCGAGACAGCCGAGGCCGCCGCGGGCGACGCGAACGCGCCGACCGATCGCCGCGCCGCGCATGCGCGGCGGGCAATCGATCTCTATCGCGCTTCGGGCGACATGTTGCGGGCCATGGATCGCGACGGCGTGCTGCTGAAGGGCGACGACGCGATCATCGCCTCCTTCGCCGAAGCGATCGAGCGGCTCAGCGCGATCGCCGGCGCGAGCGGCACAGGATGAGCCCGATGACGGCGACTCCAGCAGGCGCCGGGATCGCGCTCGGCGGTCCGTCGCCGCCGAAGACCCAGCCGTCCCAGGAGCCGTTCGTGACGAGCCGATCGCCGAAGCCCGTCATCGCCATCTGCCAGGCGGCGGCGGAGTCCTCGCGAATCCAGTAGTGCCAATAGTCGAGGAAGAGCGGCGGCGTGCCGAAGCCGGCGTTCGTGTCGCCGCCGATCGACTGCCCGAAGAGCGCATCGCCGAAGGGGAAGGTGACGATGTCGCTGACGAAGAAGCCTGGCTGCGCCGCGGCGGCGATGTCGAAGAGATCGCGGCCGGTGGTCGCGCCATCCCAGAACACGGTGTAGATATAACTATTGCCGTTCGCGAAATCGAACTGAAGCGTCGACGACGACGATCCGCTCCCGACCTCGAAGCTGGCGACGAGCCCAGCCGAGGCGTCGGCCGCGACGGGGCCGAGCAGAAGCGAGGCGAGAACGAGGGCGCCGCCGAGGCGACGCACCGACGAGACGAAAGACACCATGACACTGACTCCACGCTGGCCGGATCCGCGCCGGCACCTTGAGGCGAGACCTCCCCGAGCCGGATGTGGCCGAGGCAGACGGGTGGACGCGCGGACCCGCACTCCGACGGGCGGAGGGGTGAGTCGTCTGCGCACCTCCCGCTGACCGAAGCCAGCACGCGGGGAAGTCGACGAGGCTCATCCCGGGACATCGACCCGACTTTCGCGTCGGCGACCTCGAGGGAAGCTGGCTTTCGAGCCCCTTCCAAAGGTCGCATTGACGCGATCACGGTGACGCGTTCGTGGCGGATTCGCACCGCCTTCCTTGTCCCGAGCGAGCACCCGACATGCGTCGGGATGGCCGAACTGTAACCGATCGGCACCGGCCCGCTCCAACCGCTGCGATCGCGTCTTCCCCCGATCCGGCGAACCCCTACGATGCCGAGGTCGCGACGGGCAGCGGTCGGTCGCGCATTCTTCCTCGGAGCATCGCATGGTTTCCGTCGCCTCCGCAGCGCTCGCTCTCGTCGTCGCCATCGCGCCCGCGTCCGCACTCTCCGGCGAGCCGCAGACGCCGCCGCAGCGGAATGTCCCGACGGTCTCGCTCGATCCCGAGCATCCCTTTCCGATCGTCGGCTGGTGGAGCAACGGGCGGGAAATGCTCGATGTCGCCGAGGACGGCGCCTATCGGCTCTACGACTCGCAGAATCGCTATCGCAAGCCGATCGAGGTGGGGCGCTGGCATCGTCAGAATCATGCGGCCTTCTGGCTCGAGCCCTACACGATGCGCAAGGAGGAGCGAACCCGCGTTCCGCTCTCGATCGTCGAAGGAAGCGTCGCGATCTCGGTGCGCACCTTCGGTTCGATGACGGCGCTCGAGGCGCCGCCCTTCGCCGCCGAGGATCTCTTCATCGGACTCTGGGCCGGTGCGGGCGGCAGCCTCGATCTCCAGCCGTCGATGCGCTATCACTATGTCGCTCCGCGGCGCGCCGTCGAGGGGCAGCCGGTGGTCATCTCGAGTCATCGCGGCGCGTGGCGACTGCGCGAGGGCAAGGTCGAACTTCTGCCCGATTCGCCCTCCGTCACGGCGATGCTGCTTGAGCCGATCGCCCCGGCGATTCCCGATGCACCGAATCCGCCGAAGGGAACGCCGAACGCGCCACCAAGCGTAAAGCCCAACCCCAGCGGCGCAGCGGGCGCGGCCGAGACGCGCAAAGCAGCTGAGGACGACGCTCCGCTCATTCGGACGCTGCGCTGCGTCGAAGGGACGCTGGAACGCGTGATCACCCGCCCGGCCGTCGCCCCGAACGGTACGCAGGAGGCTCCGATGAGCGCTCCGCCCGGACCGTCAGGCGAGGCGCCCGCCGGGCGCGCGTCCTAAGCCGCCTGCGCTTCGCTCAACCATGACACCTTTCGAATGGTGGCCCCGATTTCACGATGCGGCGTACCGCCCGTCGTTGCCTGAGCAGTTTGCGATGCACTGGCGCGCGAACATGCTCATGCTTCGCTCGCCGCGGGCGATGATTGCGTTTCTCCTGGTGAGTCTCTGGCCGGTCGCGCTCCTCCTGGCCGTCTGGTGGGTGCTCGGATTTCTCGGTGACCACAATCCGTTCCTGACCCGGAGCACGACCGGTTACCTGACCGCCGCGGCCACCTTCGCGGGCTTCCTCCTCCTCCAGCATGTGGCCTTCTCGCAGGCCCTTGTGCACAGCTACGCCCCCTTCGTGCGCAGGGCGATGTGTGAGCGGGGAACCCCCGTTTGCGTCGGCTGCGGGACGCTTCTGGCCCCGCGATCGGGCGCGATGACCCCCAGCCCTGCGGTCTGCCCGGAATGCGGTCAGAGGACGGCGCCTTCGGGCTGAGCCGTCGCTCCGGTATGATGCGGAACTCTCCGCGGGCCTCCCGCAGGGGTTCCTGTCACCCGACTCTCCGCAATGCCCGTTCGCAACTTCTCCATCATCGCCCACATCGACCACGGGAAGAGCACCCTCGCAGACCGCCTGCTCCAGGCGACGAACGCGGTGAGCGAACGCGAAGCCAAGGCCCAGTTGCTTGACTCGATGGATCTCGAGCGCGAGCGCGGCATCACCATCAAGGCGAGCGCCGTCACCGTCCATCACAAGCACAAGGGCGAGATCTACCAACTCAATTTCATCGATACGCCCGGGCATGTCGATTTTGCATATGAGGTCTCGCGGGCCCTGACCGCATGCGAAGGCGCCGTCCTGGTCGTGGACTCGACCCAAGGCGTGCAGGCCCAGACAGTCGCGAACGCCTACCTCGCCGTCGCGAACAACCTCGAGCTCATCCCGGTCATCAACAAGATCGACCTGCCCGCGGCGAATCCCGACAAGGTCGCGATGGAGATCGAGAGCGTGCTCGGCCTGCCGGCGGAGGACTGCATCCTCGTCAGCGCCAAGACCGGCCAGGGGATCCAGGAGCTGCTCGGGGCGATCTGCGACAGACTTCCCGCGCCGCGCAAGGCGGTCACGCCGAAGCTGCGGGCACTGATTTTCGACAGCCACTACGACGACTATCGCGGCGTCGTGACCTACTTCCGCGTCTTCGACGGCAAGATCCGCGTCGGCGACAAGATCCGCATGATGGGAACCGGGCGCACCTTCCAGGTGACCGAGCTTGGGCGGTACACGCCGTTTCCGAAGAAGGTCGAGCAGCTCGACACCTCCGAGGTCGGCTACATGGTCGCGGCGATCAAGAGCCTCGGCGATGTGCGCGTCGGCGACACCATCACCCTTGAGAACGATCTCGCCGACGAGGCGCTCGCGGGCTACAAGGAACCGAAGCAGATGGTCTTCTGCGACTTCTATCCGGCCAGCGCCGGAGCGGACGGTTCCAGCGGCAAGAAGGGCGACTTCGAGGCCCTGCGCGAGGCGATCGAGAAGCTGCACCTCAACGACGCGAGCTTCACCTTCGAGACCGAGCACAGCGAAGCCCTCGGATTCGGCTTCCGCTGCGGATTCCTCGGCCTCCTGCACATGGACATCATCCAGGAGCGGCTCGAGCGCGAAGGCGGCGTCGAGATCGTGCAGACCGCCCCGACGGTGAGCTATCTCGTCGATCTGAACGACGGGACGACCATCGAGATCCACAATCCCGCCGACCTGCCCGACCTCTCGAAGGTCAAGGCGATCCGCGAGCCGATCGTCAAGATCGAGATCATCTGCCCGACGGTGAACATCGGCGAGCTCATGAAGCTCTGCGACACGCGCCGCGGCATCTTCAAGCAGCAGAAGTTCGTCTCGGACGATCGCCAAATGCTCGAGTACGAGCTTCCGCTCGCCGAGATCATCTACGACTTCTACGACAAGCTGAAGTCGATCACCCGCGGCTACGGCACGATGGACTACGAGATCACCGAGTATCGCCAGGACAACCTGGTGAAGGTCGCGATCCTCGTCAACGGCGAGCCGGTCGAGGCCCTCTGCCTCATCTGCCACCGGAACAACGCCGAGCAGCGCAGCCGCGGCATTCTCGTGAAGCTCAAGGAACAGATCGACCGTCACCAGTTCGAGATCCCCATCCAGGCGGCGATCGGCGGCAAGGTCATCGCCCGCGAGTCGATCAAGGCCCTCCGGAAGAACGTCACCGCCAAGTGCTACGGCGGCGACATCAGCCGCAAGCGCAAGCTCCTCGAGAAGCAGAAGGAAGGCAAGAAGCGGATGAAGACGATCGGCAGCGTCACCATCCCGCAGGAAGCCTTCATGGCAGTGCTGGAGCAGGGTGACTGAGTTGGGATGCGTGGGGCGGGAGCGCCTTCATCGCTTGCTTTGTCGCTGGTCCGGGATCGCGAGACGCCACTCGGACTACCACTCGGATTGGCGGGAATGCGAGGACTCCGATGTTCGCCACCCGAACGGAACTGATCGAGAAGATTCGCCTCGGCGAGGATTCCTACCTTGAGCTCAAGGAGGTTCGGATCGCGGGCAGGGTACTTCGCGGGCCGACGCAGGACGATCTGGCCGACGAGCTCGCGGCGTTTGCGAACAGCAGAGGCGGCGTACTCGTGCTCGGCATCGATGACGATCGACGCAGGGTGGTGGGGATCCCTCTCGAACTTCTCGATCGCGTCGAGGCGCTGGTTCGCCAGGCGTGCGAGGATTCGGTGCGACAGCCGCTTGCTCCGACCATTGAACGGTTGACGCTTCCCGACGCGGAGGGCATCGAACGCCCGGTCGTTCGAATCGACATTCCTCCGAGCCTCTTTGTCCATCAGAGTCCGAGCGGATACCTGCATCGCGTCGGCTCGTCGAGACGGCCGATTCCTCCCGATCAGCTCGCCCGGCTCTTTCAGCAACGAAGTCAGTCGCGGCTCATACGCTTCGACGAGACTCCGGTACCCGGCGCCACGATGGCTGACCTTGACCCGGACCTCGCACGGCGTTTCGCGCCCGGTGAGCCCGACTCGGCACTCCAGCGGGCACTCGCGAAACTTGCCATGTGCACGCTCGACGAGGCGGGCGTCTGGCGACCGACCGTGGCCGGCGTTCTCCTTGCATGTCGAGAACCGACGAAGCACATGTCGGGGGCCTTCGTCCAGGCGGTCGCGTACGCAGGCACCGCCATCGAGCCCGATCGGGTGCCCGTGTACCAGCGTGACGCGGCCGACATCACCGGTCCGCTCGACCGCCAGATCGCCGACGCCTGCCGATTCGTGCATCGCAACATGCGAACGGCGGCGCGGAAGAATCCGACCGGCGGGCGCGTCGACACGCCGCAGTACGACATGCTCGCCGTGTTCGAGGCCGTCACGAATGCGGTCGCGCATCGCGACTACTCGATGGGCGGAAGCAAGGTGCGCCTGCGCATGTTCGACGACAGGCTGGAGATCTACACGCCGGGCATGCTCGTGAACACGATGACGCCCGAGTCGATGCCGTATCGCCAAGCCGCGCGAAACGAGGCGATCACCAGCCTGCTTGCCCGCTGCCCTGTTCCAGACTCCACGCAGGCTGGATCGCGATCGCGCATCATGGACAAGCGAGGCGAGGGGGTACCGATCATCCTGAGCCGGAGCAGGGACCTCTCCGGTCGGACACCGGAGTTCCGCCTCATTGACGACAGCGAGCTCGTCCTCACGATCTGGGCGGCATCGGATCCGGTCGACGCTGCGGATGCGTGATTGGGAGCGCGTCGTGCACAGAAGCCATCAGCGCCCCTGCGGCCGCGTGCACTCGACGATGAACAGCCGTCCGCCCTCGCGGCCGATGCGCTCGCAGGCGTTGGCGAGCTCGAGTTCGGCGGTGAGCTGCCAGTCGTCGCGAATGATCTCGACATAGGCGGGCAGTCCCACTGCGACTTGGCGAGGCTCGTCGTCGCTCGTCGCGTGCGGCGGCGTGAGGGCCTGCACCGCGATGACTGCCGCGACGATCGTCGCGCAGGCGGCGACCGCGCCGCCGAGCGCTCGACGGCGACGGCGTCTGCGCGTCTGTACGCCGTCGAACTCGGCGAGCCCGCGGGCGAGCATGGCTTCCTGACGATTGGTGAGTCCGCTCATCGCTTCGTCCTTCCTTCCGTCCGGCGGGGCTGGTCTGGCTTGGCTTGCTGGTCTGGCTGGTCTGGCTGGCCATCCGCGTCGTTCGCATCGCGCCCATCAAGGGCCGCGCGGGCCCGTTCCGCAGCCCGACGCAGCATGCTGTCCATCGCCGCGCGTCCGACGCCGAGCCACGCCGCGAGCTGTCCGATCGTCGCGTTCGTCCGCACCTTGAGTTCAAAGAGCGCACGCTCCTCGGCGGAGAGTCCAGCGATGTCGGCGGCCTCGCTTCGCAGCTCGTCGAGCAGCGCAACATCGTCGAGAAACACGCGAGCCTCCTGGCGCGACGCGGCGACGCGCTCCTCGCGGCACCGACGGGCGAGTTCGCTTCGCAGAAGGTCCATGGCCGAACTTCGCACGATCCGACGGAGCCACGCGTCGAGGCTCGCCACCGCAAGACACTGCCGCGGCCCGCGGGCGATCCGCAGCCAGGATTCCTGCACGACATCGTCGATCAGATCGCGCCGTCGATGGAGACGCCGCGCTGCCTCGCTCTCGACGAAACCGCATCGCTCGCGGAAGAGATCCGCGTAGGCATCGCGATCCCCGGCGACCATCGCCGCGGTGCGCGCGGCAACCGCCGCGTCGTCGAAGGGCGTCTCATGCGAGCGCTCATTCATCGCAGCGGCGGCGACCGTGTGGGTTGGAGCGATGCTCGCGTCCATGGCTGAGATCAGTCAGCCACGCGCACGCCCGCCGACGCGGGCAGGGCGAGGACGACTTCGCGCACCGCGCTGATGTCATCGTCGGAGCCATGCACGAAGAGCATGCCGCTCTCGCGATGGAGACGCATGCGAAGCTCCTGCGACCGGCCGACCTTCGTGAGACCGGCATCGATCGCCCGAATCGCCGCATCCTGACGGGCTTCCGTCGTGCGAGCGTCGTCACCGGCCGCCGGCAGCCGCAGCATCGCCACCGCAGGCGAACCCTTGATCGGAATGACGAGTTCCTTGGCATCGGCTCGATCGGTCGTGATCGTCAGCTTCGACGGACGCCCCGCCTTCTCCCAGACCTTCCAATCGACTTCGAAGCGGTGGCTCGCGCTGGAACCCTTCGGCAGCACGACGAAGTCGCCGGGCATCGCGCCGGTGAGCGTGAAGGGCTTGCCGTCGACGCTCTCGAGCGTGACGATCGCCTCAGCGCCGGCCGGCATGATCGTCGCGTCGACGACATCGGGCGAGACCCGCACCACGGTCTTCACATGGGCCTTGATGTGGGTGGACTGCGTGCGCCCGCCGTCGAAGAGGAAGTGCACGGCCTTCACCAGATCGATGCCGGTCTTGTTGCCCGGATCGAGGGTGAGGTCGAGCGTGAAGGTCGCCCCCGGCGCGACCGGCCCCTTCGGCGGATCGCTCACCTTCGTGCAGCCGCAGCCGGCCTTGATCGCCTCGACGGTGATCGGCGTCTTCGAGGTGTTCGTCACCTTCACCGACAGGGTCTTCGGCTCGCCCGAGATCATCTCGCCGAAGTCGATCGACTCGGGGGAGAAGCTCAGGTAGACCGGTGCCGGCACGGGGGGCTTCGGCGCGGACTGCTCGATGCCCGCGGTGGCCGGTGCGGTGTCGGTCAGGGTGGAAGCGGTCGAGCCGAACGCACCCGCGGAAGCGAGGCCGGCGATCACCGCACAGAGGACCAGTCGAGAGGGACGCATCGTTGATTTTCCTTCGGACAGCATGCGAAGCGGGCAGGCCCTCTGGCATGACGCCTGGGGCGAGCGGTCGGCGACCCACGCGGGTCGGCCTTGGCGAGCCGCTCTCGCCGCCTCGCAGATGGCTGTCGGCAGTGACAACGGAGCCGCCGGGCCGGTCGCGTCAACCTTCCGAGATATTCAGCGTCTTCATCACTTCGGCGGTGATGTCGATCGTCTCGGGATACTTGAGGAAGGTCCGGGCGATGACCTGCTCACGCGCCCCGGCGAGGTTCTCGGCCCGGAAGGGCTCGGCGGTCGGCGAGAAGCGCACGACGATGTCGATCTTCTCCTTGTCGCAGACGCTCTCGACCGCGCTGACCAGCTCGCGGTAGGCCGCTTCGACCTGTTCGGCGAAGAGCTTCTCGGAAGCCTGCATCGACCGCTGCCGCCACTGCTCATACTCCTGGAAGAGCGCCTGGCTTTCGGCCTGGGCCTGCGGCGCCTCGGGGCTCTGCGGCGTGACATGCTCAAACTTCTTGCGGAGGGCCTCGCCGCGGGCCTGGAACTCCTGCTCGGTCTTCATGGCGATCTCTTCGAGCTCCTTGCGCCGATCGGCGAACTGGCTGCCGTTGAGAATCGCCTTCATCGCCCGGTCGACATGCACGGCGCCGATCGACCACGCCTTCGCGGTCAGCCGATCGTCCCAGGTGAGCCGCTGTCCCTCGATGCGGAGCCGCACCGGATCGGTGGCCTTGCCCTCCGGCTTCGTCTCGTTCATGACGAGGGCGTCGGCCGGCCCGAGCTCCTGGAGGAACGCAGCCACGCGGGCCTCGAGCGCGGCGGCTTCGGGCATCGCATGGGCAGTGGGCGTGAAGGGTGAACCGAGCCCGCGTCCGCCGTTCGGCGTCCAGTGCAGGGCGAGGGAGACGACGGCGGTCGCCAGCGAGGCGACGACGATGCAACGGTCGAAAGAGCGCGTAATCCGCATGATGCGAAGCATACGGGCTTCGCCGCCTATCAGCGGTCGGCGGATCCGTCCGCTTCGGCCGAGAGCGTGATCCCCTCCGCCGCACGGACGAAGGCCTCGGCAAGCCGCCGCTTCACGAGATCCATCGGCGGGGCCATGCCCGTTTCGAGGGCCAGGCTCGTCACCGGACGGCCCGCGAGACCGCAGGGCACGATGAGTCCGAAGTGCCGCATGTCGGGCTGGACATTGAGGGCGAGCCCGTGCATCGCCACCCAGCGGGCGACCCGAACGCCCATCGCACAGATCTTCCGTCCGCCGCGCGCCGCGTCGGCGCAGGATGGGGTTCCCGCGGCGTTGTCGACGGCCGACGCCGAAGCATCGACTTCGCCGCCGACCCACACGCCGGTCGCGCAGTGGTCGCGATGGCCGACGACGCCGAAGCTCGCGATCGTCTCGATGACGATCGACTCGAGCCATCGCATGTATCCGTGCACGCGGAAGCCGAGGCGATTGAGATCGAGAATCGGATAGGCAATGAGTTGGCCGGGGCCGTGATAGGTGATGTCGCCGCCGCGGTCGGTCTCGGCGAGGGTCACGCCGTGCTCGGCGAGCAGTTCCGGCGTGGCGAGGAGATGCTCGGCAGCGCCAGGTCGGCGACTTACCGTGATCACCGGCGGATCATGCTCGAGGAGGAAGACCGGCATGGGAGCGATCGCCCCGCGCTCGCGATCGGCGATGACCTCGGCGTGTGCTGCCCGCTGGAGCGCGAGGGCGTCGGCGTAGGCCAGGCGGCCGAGGTCGTGGACGACGATCCGCTCGCTCGCGGCGAGCGTGGTCGATGCGGCCAGACGACTGGATTCGGGGCGTTCGGAAGCCATGCGGAAGCGGCCATGGTAGGGCGCTCCGTCGTGATCGGTCGGCGCAGTCGGTCGGCCCAGTCGGTCGGCCCAGTCGGTCGGCGCGATCGATGGCTGTAGAATCTCGCCCCGCATGCCGCACATTCACCCCACCGCGATTCTCGACGGCGACATCCAACTCGCCGACGATGTCGTCGTCGGCCCAGCCTGCATCCTCACCGGCACGATCCGCATCGGTCCCGGCACGACGCTCGTCTCGAGCGTGCATCTGAACGGCCCGCTCTGGATGGGTGCCCGCAATGTCTGCTATCCGGGCGTCTGCCTTGGTTTCGCACCGCAGGATCGGAGTTACCAGCCCTCGACCGACGGGGCTGGCGTGGTGATCGGTGCGGGCAACATCTTTCGCGAGCATGTCACGATCCATCGGGCGACGAAGGACCGGCCGACGACGATCGGCGACGACAACTACTGGATGGTGAACTCGCACGCCGGCCATGACTGCGTCGTCGGCAACGGCAATACCTTCGCGAACGGGACGGCCCTCGCGGGCCATGTGCACCTCGCCGATCGGGTCGTCATCGGCGGCAGCACGATGGTGCACCAGTTCGTCCGCGTCGGCCGCAACGCGATGCTCTCCGGCGGAAGCGGCACCTCCTGCGATGTGCCCCCCTTCTGCATTCTCTCCGGCGTGAATCAGGTCGGCGGACTCAACATCATCGGCATGCGCCGCGGCGGCTTCCCGCGCGAGACGATCGACCATATCCGCTGGGCGTTTCGAACGGTCTACGCCGCCGGCGCGTCGCCGAAGCAGAACGCGAAGCGACTGCTTGAGCGATCGCATGTGCCGGAGGTCATGGAATTGCACGATTTCATCGTCTCCGGCAAGCGTACCGTCATCGATCGCGTCGGACGCGTGCGCCATGCGCTGCTCGCGCTGCGGCGCGGCGACGGCGCAGAGTCGGACGCGGCGGGATCGGAGTGATCGGTGCTTGAGCTCACCGTGCTCGCGAGCGGATCGCAGGGCAACGCCAGCGTGGTGCGCGCCGGCGAGCGGCTGATCCTCATCGACGCCGGCCTCTCCCCGAAGGCGACGCGGGAACGGATGTTCACGGCGCTCAGGGCGATGCCCGAGCAGGCCACGGATCTCTTGCTCACGCACCTTGACGCCGACCATTGGCGCGAGACCTGGCGGCGCCCGCTCCTGCGCACCACGATGCGCGTGCACATGCATCGCTCGCATCTGCGCGAGGCGCTCCGACTCGGCGTGCCCGAGACGCATGCAGTGCCCTTCGACGAGTGCTCCGATCTCGGCGGCGGCCTGTCGTTTCACGCCTGCCACCTCCCCCACGATGACCGCGGTTCGACGGCGTATCTCCTCGAGCGTCGGTGTGCGCAGGGCGTCACGCGACTCGGCTTCGCGACCGATCTCGGCCGCGTGCCCATGAAACTCCTCGAACATTTTCGCGATCTCGATTGCCTCGCCCTCGAGAGCAACTATGACCACGCGATGGAGGAAGCGAGCGATCGCCCGCGTTTCCTGAAGGAGCGCGTCATGGGCGGACGGGGACATCTTTCCAATGAGGAAAGTCTCGAGGCCGCACTCGCCGTCGCGTCGACGAGCGAACTTCAGGCAATCGTCCTCCTCCACCTCTCACTCCAGTGCAACCGACCGGACATCGTCGAGCGGCTCTGGAGCGAGCGGGCCGGGCATCTCCGCGATCGACTCACGATCAGCGAACAGTTCCGCCCCGCGCCGACGGTCGTCGCAAGGCCCCGGGCGCGTGAGCAACTCCTCCGTCCGGCCGGCTCGCTCTTTGACGCGGAGCGGTGAGCGGCGCGGCGGGTGGCGCCCGTGGCCTCAACATCACCCGCGATCGCTCACGCCCCCGCTTCCGCGTTCGCGTCTGGCTCGTCGCCCCAGCGCACGACGGGAATCGTCGACCGGCCGGCCATGCCGCCGCGTTGCAGGGCGAGCCACTCGGAGCGGTGTGTCTCGGGCGCGTGCCTCGGTCGGCGCACGGCAAGCCCCGCGATCGAGTGGGCGACGAGCATGGGCAAGCCCGCGGGGATGTCACCCTCGAGCGGGGCGACCACATCGCGGACGAACTGGCCCGCCTCGTCGATCTCGCGGTAGACCTGCGTCGCAGTGCGAGCCGGGCGCGTCACGCATCCCGGGAGCTCGACGGCCGGCCGCTCAGTGAACCAGCCAATCGGCTCGCCGGGCATGGCGAGTGAACCGGGGGGCATCAGGGCGAGCGTGCCGCGCGGCGCTTCGTCGTCATCATCCACGACGCCCGGCAGGGGCGGGACTTCGTACGCCCCCTCGCCCTCCCAGATGATCTCCTGAAGGCCGGCGTAGATCGCCGTGCGGAGAGCGACCTCGGCATCCTCGATCAGTTCGAGGATCGAGCCAGGCATCGGATGCGATCCCCAGACGCCGGAGAGCATGGCGTTCGCCCGTCGGACCGTGACCTCGGCGCGGTCGCGGGCGACCGGACGGTCCTCCTCGGCGAGTTCGGCGAGTTCACGCAATGCCCACACCGTCGCCTGGAGTTCGATGAAGGGTGTGACCGAACGCTTCCAGCGACCCTCGTCGCCGTCGTCAGGCAGCGCGACGCTCGCCTTCGCAAACTCGATCCACCGTCCAAGGAGTGCGACCCACGCCATCTCGCGCACCGCGAGCGAGCGGGATTCGCCGCGCGTTGCGCCGCGTCCATTCTCCTCCCGCTGCGACTCGGGTCGGCCGTCCATGATGCGGATCCTCCCCGACGCTCCCCCTATTGGCAACGCCGCCGATTCGCCCTACCCTCTCCGTTCTTCCCACGACCGCCCCACAGCCGACCTGACCCGCGCCAGCCCGAGGCCGATGAGCGACCCGATCAAGCACGAATGCGGACTGGCCCTTGTCCGGCTGAAGAAGCCGATCGATTGGTTCCGCGCGACGACCGGCGACCCGCTCTGGGGATTGCGTCGCCTCTTTCTCCTGATGGAGAAACAGCACAACCGCGGTCAGGACGGCGCCGGCATCGCCTCGGTGCGCTTCGCCATGCCGCCGGGCGAGGCGTTTCTTGCCCGCGAGCGCACGGCGAAGCGCAACGCGATCGAACGGCTCTTCGACCATGCCTTCGACCCGGTCGAGAAGCTCTCCGCCCGCGAGATCGACGGCCTCGACGAACTCGAGCTGAAGCGGCGAATCCCCTTCCTCGGCGAGGTGATGATCGGGCATCTCCGCTACGGCACGCACAGCGGCCGCTCCTCGGCGCTCTGCCATCCCTATGTGCGGCACAACACCGCGGCGAGCCGCACGGTGGCCCTCGCGGGCAACTTCAACCTGACCAACAGCGCCCAGCTCTTTGCGAAGCTCGTCGAATATGGCCTTCATCCCGTCGGCGAGAGCGACACGCAGGTGGCGATCGAGAAGATCGGCTACTTCCTCGATCGCGAGCATGACATGCTCGCCGAGCAGATTGGCCCGGGCAGCTTCTCCTCGCTCGAGGGCCGCGATCTCTGGGATCAGGTGAGCGCGAATCTCGATCTCGCCCGCGTCCTCCGCCGCGCCGCCGCAGCCTTTGACGGAGGCTATGTTTTTGCAGGTTTGCTCGGCAACGGCGACGCCTTCGTCTGCCGCGATCCGGCGGGCATTCGGCCCGCCTTCGTCTTCGAGAGCGAGGAGTGCATCGCGGTCGCCAGCGAACGGGCCGCGCTCGTGACCGTCTTCGACGCCGATCCCGATGCCGTTCGGCCGCTCGAGGCGGGGCATGTGCTGGCCCTGAAGAGCGGCTTCGTCGGCGCCCCGGCCGATCCGCTCCAGCCCGCCGCCGGCTCGGTGCGGCGCGAGCGATTCATCGATCCGCTGCCGCTTCGGCAATGCACCTTCGAGCGCATTTATTTCAGCCGCGGCAACGACCGCGATATCTATCGTGAGCGAAAGGCCCTCGGGCGCAACCTCGCCCCGCGGATCGTCGCGTCGCTCGGCAGCGACCTCGAACATGCCGTGTTCGGCTTCATTCCGAATACAAGCGAAACGGCCTACTTCGGACTGCTCGAGGAGCTCGATCGCATCGAGCGCGAGCGGCAGGCCGATGTGATCGCGACCCTCGTGAGCGCCGGCAAGGCGACGCCGGAGGCGATCCGAACGATTCTTCGCACGCGTCCGCGCGGCGAGAAGGTCGCCCACAAGGACCAGCGGCTGCGGACCTTCATCACCCACGATTCGGCCCGCAATTCGCTCGTCAACCATGTCTATGACATCACCCGCGGCACGGTGAACGCCGACGACACGCTCGTCGTCGTCGACGACTCGATTGTCCGGGGGACGACCCTGCGCGAGTCGATCATCACGATGCTCGCCAGGCTGCGCCCGAAGCGCATCATCGTCGCGAGCAGCTCGCCGCCGATCATGTATCCCGATTGCTACGGCATCGACATGAGCCAGCTCGGCCGCTTCATCGCCTTCGAGGCGGCGGTGGCCCTGCTGCGCGATCGCGATGAACTCGCCGTGCTCGACGAGGTCGAGCGGCGCTGCCGCGAACAGGCCGAATGCCCGCCGGAGCGCATGGAGAATCATGTGAAGCTGATCTACGACCGCTTCACGCTCGACGAGCTCTCCGCCAAGGTCGCCGATCTCGTGCGCAGCCGACGGCTCGAGGAGACCGGCTGGCGCGGCTCGATCGAGATCGTGTATCAGACGGTCGAAGGGCTCCGTGCGGCGATGCCCGAGCACACCGGCGATTGGTACTTCACCGGCGACTACCCGACCCCCGGCGGATATCGGGTCCTCAACACGGCCTATTTGAACTGGCGTCACGGCACCGACCGCAGGGCGTACTGATTCGGCGGACTTTGTTCTGGGACTCCCGACCTTCGGTGGAGTCTCGCTTCGGTCCACCCGATATCCCATCGCGGAGGGGCTCCTTCTCACCTGTGCTGGCCCAATGAGCCGGCATTTTGGGAGGCCCCATGTCCGCGACACGGTTCGTTTCCGAACATCCCCTGTCTCGCCTCGCCGCGCTGATCGACCAGAGCGCCGCCCGCCCACGGACCGCCAACGACGGCAGCGGTCACGAGCGGCTCCAGTTCACTCGCACGCTGCTTGCGAGCCGTCCGAACGCAGGAACTCGACGCATGCACCCGATGAGCCGCTCCAACGAAGGAATGCCCGATCTCCGCGAATCGCTCGAATGCCTGGAAAACGGCACTGCGATCGAGACCCTCCAACGCATCGACGACGCCCTCGATGCCGCGGACCTGGGACGGGCCAAGCACCTTGAACGGCTCCTTCCGCAGTCGATCGGGGCCGAACCGGCGGTCGTCGATCGTCTCGCCACCCTCCGCATTCTCGAGGGCGACCTCGCGACGGCCGCAGCCCTGCTCGGCGCCGCCCCGCAGTCGACGCCGCGCCTCGACCTCCTCCGGGCTGTGGTCGCCCTTCGGCAGGATGACATGCTCACCGCCTTTGCCCTCGCCAACGGCGAAACCGCCCGGCGGAGCCTCTGCCTGCGAATCATCGCCGCGGTCGTCTCCGGCCTGACCGCCTGGGAACAGGGAATCCGGGTCGGTGCCGACACCACCGCCGCCGTCTGCGAGGCGACCCGCGAGGGGACCAGCGCGACATCCGGCATCGGGTCGGCGGCGCTCACCCCGGCCCTCCGCACCCTTGGATCGCTCCTCCCGGACGACGCCCCCGGCACCTTCATGCATGCCGTCCGGCTCGCCCTGACGGGCATCGCCGAGGATCTGGGCATTCCGCTCCCCGTCCCGACGGCGATCCCCTCAGCCGGTACCCTTGGCGTCGACCCCGACGACCGGAAGGGCATGAACCTGCGGGCTGCCTAAGGCCTTCGGGCTGGGTTGGATTGGGCTGGTTTGGGCTGGGCTGGCTTGGGCTGGGCTGGTTTGGGCCGGGTTCGGCTGGGTTCGGCTGGGCGACTTCTTGACGAAGCGGGCGGGCTTTGGTCTACTTCCCCGTTCCCCGTCGGGCGTCCCGATCGGGGTGTCGTTTGCACCGTTGTGTGGCCCGTTGCTCGCCACGCGTCTCGGTCGGATGCTCGCGATCGTCATGATCGCTCGCCTTCGACGCTCGCGTGTCCGTTCGCATCGCGGGCATCGCTCGTGTCGCCGCGTCGCTCGGCCCGATCCGTGTGAGGATCGCAGGCCCAGCCGTACTGGCGATCGGGCGGGTTCCAGTCAAGAGAAGGATTGCGATGGCTCGTTACCTCGGTCCGAAGGTGAAGCTCTCCCGCAAGGTCGGCGTTCCGATCGCGGATACCCCCAAGCACACCGCGAAGCGGCAGCTCACCGTCCCTGGCATGCACGGCTTCCGTGGCCGCCGCCTCAAGGACTACGGCATCCGCAAGAACGAGAAGCAGAAGCTCCGCTACCACTACAACGTGCTTGAGCGGCAGTTCCGCAACTATCTCGCCGAGGCCGGCCGCCGTCCGGGCAACACCGGCGAGGTGCTGCTCCAGCTCCTCGAGTCGCGTATGGACAATGTCCTGCGTCGCGCCGGGTTCTCCCGAACGATCTGGGGAGCTCGGCAGATGGTCACCCACGGCAATGTGCTCGTGAACGGCCGTAAGCTCGATCGCCCGAGCTACTGCGTCCAGGTCGGTGACACGATCACCCTCCGCGAGCGGATCCACAAGCTCGGTCGCGAGCAGATGGAATCGCTCTCCGGTCATGTCACCCCGGGTTGGATCACCGTCAACCCGGCGGAACTCTCGATCAAGGTCGTCGCCAAGCCGACCTCGGACCAGATTCCGTTCGATGTGAACACGAACCTCATCGTCGAGTTCTATCGCTAAATCCAAACGCGACGGCCTCGAGATGCCGCCCGGCCACGGGCTGATAGCACCCACCGGCGGCGGGAGTCTCCTCGAGGCGACCGCCGCCGGTGTCTTTTTTCGCCTACGGTTCCTCGCAACGGGCCCGCTCGCCGGGCCGTTCCCGCGAACCTCTCACGACCTCACCTCATGCTTCGCCACCTTCGCACGCACAATCGCACGATCATGGCCGTCGGCGGCACGCTTCTCCTGGTGAGTTGGGCGCTCGGCGGCGTCCTCTCCAGCATGAGTCAGCAGGCGGCGACGGCCGGCGCGACCTGGGCGACGGTCGGCGCCGACAACCGCAAGATCACGAATCAGGAGCGGATGGACATCCAGGCCGAGCTTGAGATCGTCGAGCTGCTCGGGGACCGTCTGCTCCTCGCCCTTGGCGCGACGAGCGATCCGGCCCACTGGTTCCTGCTCAGCGAGGAAGCGGCGGCTGCGGGTCTCATCGGCGGCGAGCGCGATGGCCGTCAGCGGGCGGAGGAGATCGCCATGGCTGCGGCAGCGCAGGCGACCGCCGATCAGCAGGCACTCGACGCCAACGGCATCATCGGCCGTCTGATGTCGCGTTCCGGCCGGGACAGCCGCTTCGTGGAGCGCACGCTCGCGAAGGTCAACGGCGTCCAGCGCCTCATCTTCCTCTATCAGTCGATGCCGCGATTCTCCGATCGCCGCATGCGGGTCGTTGCCGCCTCGAAGCTCGACGCGGTCGCCTGCGACATCGTCGCTCTCGATGCCCGCTTGCTGACCAAGCCCGAGATCCCGCAACCCTCGGCCGAGGAGCTACAGGCCCAGCTCGCCAAGTTCGGCGACAAGCGCCCCGGCGAAGGCGAGAACGGCTTCGGCTACCGGCTGCCCGATCGCATTCAGGCCCAGTGGATCGAAGTCTCGCTCGCCAGCGTGCGCGCCGCCGTCGAGGCGAACGCCGCTCTCGACTCGCTCACCCTGAAGAAGAAGTTCGCCGAGAACCCCGCGAAGTTCGGCGCGACCGCCGTCGACGGCGATCCCCTCGCGTCGTTTGCCGCGTACGAGTCGACCGTCCGACAGAAGGTGCTCGACGAGCTCGTCACCGAGCGGATGAACCAGCTCACCAAGTTTGCGACCGATCAGGTGGCGCTCTCGGTGCGCGGACTTCCGAAGGATGGCGCGTATGTGCGGCTGCCGGAGGATTGGGAGACCCGCAAGCTGACGCTCCAGTCGCTTGCCCTTCTCCTGACCGACGAGTTCAAGATCGTCCAGCCGGTGCTCATGTCAACCGCCGGCGCGTGGACCTCGCTCGCTGATGCCCGCACCCTCACCGGCGTCGGCACGGCGTCGACGACGAAGTTCGGCCCGACCGCGATCCCCTTCACCCAGCTCGTCGAGCGGACCAAGGAGTTCGGCCGCGGCGTCGACACGACCCCCGTGCAGAAGGGCGTCATCGGCCCGCCGCTGACGGGCACCAGCGGAAGCGTCTACTTCTTCGTCGTCACCGAAGTCGATCCCTCGCGGGCGCCGGCGACGGTCGAAGAGGCGGGCCCATCGCTCATCGTCGATGTGACCGCCGAGGATCGCTACGCGGCCCTGAAGGCCAAGCGCGACGAGATCCTCGCCGAGGCGAAGACGGCCGGGATTCGCACCCTTGCAGAGAACTACGGCGCGAAGGTCGAGTTTGCGGCGCGACTCTCCGAGACCAACCCGCAGATGCTCTCCTTCGGCCTGCGCATGCAGCCGACGCTCGGACCGATCCGCGATGCGGATGCCGTTCGCGAAGTCATCCGATTCGCCCAGACGCTTCCGACCGACCGACCGGTCTCGGAACTCCCGGAAGCCGATCGCACGATCGCCTTCCCGGTGGATTCGGCCCTGACCCTCGCCGTCGTGCGCATCACCGACCGCTTCCCATTCACGAGTGAGGACTATCAGGGCGTCGTCGCGAACCCGCAGATCAAGGACGCGCTCCTCGACGAGACCTTCATGCAGGGTGTTGCCGAGGCACTGAGCCTCGATGCACTCAAGAAGCGCCACAACTTCAACGAGCCGCGCGAGCGCGACGAGGCGACCGCCGAAGGCGACGCCGCACCGGCCACCGGTGACGCGAAGCCGGCGGGCTAAACGACCAGCGAGGCCCCGTTCACTGCGACGCAGCGGGCGCCATCGGCTCGCTCTTCGGCGGAGCGTCCGCAGGCGCGGCGGCTTGCATGGGCGGCGCTTTCGCGGCCTGCTCACCCTGCGTCACGAAACGGCCGAGATAGCCGCTGTGGACGGTGATCGCCCGCTTCGAGCGGCTCCACGCGGCACCGCCCTTGCCGTTGACGAACACGACGCGCACCCCTGAGTGCCAGTCGAATCGCTTCATGGCCGTGGCGATCTCGTTGGTGAGTTGGGCAACGATGGTCTCGGTCGCATCGTCCGTCGCGAAGACGGTGTCGCCCTCTATCACCACCCGCGCTTCGCTGGAGAGCGTTCCGTTCGGCATGAGACGCGGCTCGAGGATCCGACGCCATCCGCGATGGATCTCCGCACCGTAGTCGGTGGCGCGCTTCTGGTCATCCTCGCTCATGTCGACGATCGACGCGAGCGGGGCGTAGCGCACGGGATCGGCCGCGATCGCAAGCGCCGCGACCTGAAACGCCCGACGAGCGTCGTTGTCATGCTCGCCGCGAACCGGCCACTCCGCGCGCGAGACATCGTTCGCCTCGATCATCCACGATGTCACGCGAGCGTGCAGCACATCGAAGGCCCGCTCGGGCATGTGGGTCGTCAGGTAATGGGTCGCGAAGGCATCGGCCATCGTCTCCTCGTTGCCGAGGACCGGCAGGTCGAACTCGCGCACCAAGGCGTGGCCAAGCTCGTGGAGCAGCACATGCATGCCAACATCCCGTGCGAAGGGCGTCATCGCGAGCTGAGGCAACTCCGGCGACTCGTCTTCCTCACCGCTGAGTGCGCCTGGTCCGTGCTTGCAGTTCACATGCCGCATCGCCTCCACCTCGGCCGAAAGTCGGGGCTCATCGATGCCGAAGTGTGTCGCGGTCGCCTTGAGGAGATCCGCGCCGGTCGCCGAAGTCCGCACGGCCTGCTCGAGAAACGCTTGCACCTTGTCCGACGGCAGTTGGGCGCTGCGGGTCAGGACATTCGAGAGAATGTCCTTCATCGTGCCGGGCAAGGTCAGATCGACCGTACAGAGTTCGAGACCCCATGGCGCCGCTTCGGCCGCCGCCGGCGGAACCGTGCCGGTCGCGAAGACGCTCGGCGGTCCGCCGCTGAACGCAAGCATGGCGAAAATCCCCGCGACGCTCCGGCATGAGGCAGGACGGTGCATGACCAGTGACTCCGCTGACAGGCATGCGACGGAAGAAACGCTCCTCGCATCGATTGCGCGATCACGCTACCCGAGGGTTCGAGAGACTCGAAGCGGAAATCCGTGATTTCGATGGAAATGCATGGCCGACGGCGGAGCGCGTCAGGGCCGCGTCAGCCGCGCATCGGTCCCGGTGAGCGCCGCCCAGAGTTCCGACGCCCGCGACCGACCGCCCGGCTCGTCGCTTCGTCCCATGCGCTGCACCATCATGAGATCGCTGTCGGGGATGCCGATCGACGGGACGCGAAGTCCCCAAAGGGGCTCGGAATCGGGGCCGATCGCATAGCGCATGTCGCCGACGAAGAGCGGCCGACTCCCGGAGAGCGTCACAAAGCCATCGGCGAAGAAGGCGAAGTCGGCGAAGGTGCGTTCGATGCTCGGATCCGCGTCGCGATCGAGGTCGGCGCGGCGGAGGAGCGTCGCGAAGTCGAGCCGTGCGACAGCGCCGCCGCGCAGGACTTGGACCTCGCCCCGATCGCCTTCGGCGAGCGAGTAGGGCCAGTGCGGGACGCGAACGAAATCCGTCTGGATGTGGATCGCGCCGGTCGTCGGATCGCGAAACTCGTAGATGCTTCGCCAGAGGATGAGCGAAAGCGGCTGCGGCATCACCCGCGAGCGGCCCTCGATGATCGTGTGTCCGCGCTGGCTCGCCAAGGTGCTCTGGACTTCCTGCACGGCCTGTCGCTGCACGAAACCGAGGCCGGCCGCAGCGACAAACCAGAGGAGTCCGAGGAGGGCAACGAGGCGACCTGCGCCGCCTTCGATGCGGGTCGCGCCGCTTCTATCCGCGATGCGGGCAGCGCGATGCGAGCGCCACGCAGCGATCGCGCTGAGGAGCACGGCCGGCAGCGTGATCGCCGGATCGAGGATCGGAAGCAGATCCCACGCGGTGCGGGCTTGGGTGAAGGGCCACCAGAGATGCGTGCCGTAGCTCGTCGCCGCATCGAGCGGGGCGTGGGTCAGTGTGGCGGCGATCGCCCCGATCGCGAGCGGAGCGAAGTGGCTGCGGAAGCGAGGAAGGAGCGCGAAGATGCCTGCGACGGCGAGGCCAAGGAGCGGAGCGACGACGAGGGCGTGGGTGAAGTGACGATGCCAGAGGAGTCCCCCGAGCGGATCGCCGGGCGAACGAAGAAGGACATCGGCATCGGGCAAGAGGCCCGCGGCGGCACCGACGAGCCACGCGGAGCGCGGCAAACGATGGCCGACGACCGCCTGGGCCGCGCAGGCACCGATCACCGCTTGGGAGATGACATCCATGAGGGAACGATCGTAGCCGTCAATTGGTGGACGGTATCGACGGCGCGGGCGTCACCCGTCGCAGCGTCGCGACGACCGGACGGTGATCCGACGCGACGCGCTCGTCGACCACGCGGACATCCTCCGCGACCCAACCGCCAATCGGCCACGCGAAGATGTAGTCGATCTCCTCGGTCGGCTCGGGCGCCGGATAGGTCGCCCGCGCTTCCGCCGGCTTCCGGGCCTCCTCCGCAACCGTTCGGGCAAGGGCAAGCGTGCGCGACGCCGTGTCATCATTGAAATCACCGAGGAAGACGCCGATTCTCCCGGACGCCTGGAGTTCGCGCAGACGCTCGATGACCCGCTCCGCTTGGGCATAGCGAAATCGATCATCATCGACCCAATCGAAATGGACATTGACGATCGTGACGATCGTGTCGTCGGGCAAGCGCATGTCGACCTCGAGCGCCACCCGCGGCTCGTTGCCCTCGGGCAAGCGAAGCGAGCGCGTCGCCACGATCGGATGGCGGGTGAGGATCGCGCAACCGTATCGTCCGTCCCCGAGCGGCATGAAAGACCCGAACGCGGCGCGACGCGCGAGCCACGATGCGAGTCGCGCGGCCTGGTTGTCCGATCCCGAGCGGGCGACGCCGAGATCCACTTCCTGCAACGCGATCACATCGGCGTCGAGCGCCCCGAGACGGGCTGCGATGCGCTCGAGGTCGACGCGATCGTCCATGCCGCGGCCGTGACGGATGTTCGAGGTGACGACCCTGATCGCTTCCGAAGACTTGATGACCTCCGTGCGCCGAAAGCCGACGAACACCGGGGCGTGATCCGAGGGAAAGGGAGTCGTGTCGCCTTCGGCGCCGAAGCGGTCGACCCGCATGACCATGTGGGTGCGAAAGGGGCGATCGCTTCGCTCGTCGCGATAGTGAATCATGTCGATCCGGTCCTGCTCCTGCTCGGGAAATCGCGGCGACCAGGTGCGGTCCTTGGCCCGATCGACCCGGCGGAGCCCCTCCCGCTCGGCGTCGCGCCAGCCCCGCTCGGCGAGAAGGAGCGTCGTGCGCCACGGCGCGACGATGCGGTGCTGGTCGACGGACGCTTCGGCGTAATCAAGATGCGACGGCGCGTTCATGTCGCCGGCAAGGAATATCGGAACCCCCGCATATCGATCACCGCTGAGTCGCTCGCGGATCGCGGTCTCGATGCGATCCACGGCGATCGCCGAGGGTTCACACGCCTTCGCGAGTTCGTCAAAGGTCTTTCCTTCGCGCGAGCCAGGCAGCCAGATGTCCTCCGCATAGGGAAGCCAGATCGAATAGACCGCGGCCCGCGAACCGTCGGGCAGCGCGATGAGCGCGCCGACACATCGAAAGGGATCATCGACGGAGATGTCCTCAAGAATCGGATAGCGACTCAGAATGGAGACATTCGTGCCGCGCGCAAGACACTGAAATCCCGTCTCGGCGGCCAGCGTCGCAGCCGACCCGTAGGTCTCCTGAACGGCAACGACATCGGGGGCAAGCTCGCGAATGAGCTGGCCGATGCGAGCCGGTCCGCCCACCGGGTCGTCCGCCCGCCCCCCCTGCCAGATGTTCCAGGTGAGTACGCGGAGGATGTCGGGGTCGGCCCCCTCCCCCCGGGCTGTCGGCCCTGCGGCAACGAGGGCGATCCAGCAGCCGACGAGGAACCAGATCGGCCTTCGATGGGCAAGATGCCCGTGGGGGGCGCGGAAAGCGAAACGAAGGCTCATCCCGCGATTCTCGCCGGAGAACGGCGCCCCCCGCAACGGATGGACGGGGCGGGTGCGGGGAGTCCGAACGCCCGTTTCCGGAACTTCCCCCAGTCTCGGCGCAAGGATGTCGGGCAAAAAATGAACCGCAACTGCGATCGCCGGCCGCTTGCCTTTCGCCGCGAGCAGGCAAGGATCGTCGGTTTCCGATTCCGTCACCCGTTTCGCCTGACCGCGGCATGCCGAGCGCCCGCGGAGAGCGCGGACGGCCGAGTCGTTCCTTTGCCCTCGCGAGAATTGTTTATGCAGCACACCACGCACACGCCGACCCGACCACTTCGCTTCGGACCCGCTTGCAGCATCGCGACGCTGCTCGCCGGCTTCGTGACCTCCGCCTCCTTTGCAGCGCCGCCGAGCGGCGAGTCCCGCAACCCCGTACCACCGGCAATCGATACGCCGCAGCCGCTCGAGGGTCTCTCCCGCGTCCGCGAGGGTGGCACTCCCTACGACCCGAACCAGCCGCTCGTGCCCTACGCGGTCGAGCTCGTCGGTGAGGGCGGCGTCGCCGACACGCCGACCACCGGACTCATCGAATCGCCCCCGGAGTATGGCCCGACGCGCGGCGTCCTCTTTCAGTATGGCGGCGGCTGGACGAGCGTCGTCACCGCCTGCGTGAAGGCTCTCACGGCGAATCCGAACACCGACGAGATCGCCTATGTCGTCGTCTCGAGCCAGGCGGTCGCCAACACCGCGACGACGCAGTTCGTCAACGCCGGCGCCAACATGAGCCGCGTCGTCTTCCTCATCCATCCGAACAATTCCATCTGGATGCGCGACTACGGTCCGCACTTCCTCTGGCAGAACGGCACGCTCGCCGTCGGCGACAGCCACTATTACCCGGAGCGGCCGCTCGACAACTTCGTTCCGACGCTCGTCGGCGGCCAGAACTTCGGCATGCCGACCTACGACATTCCGCTGTACTACTCGGGCGGCAACTTCCAGCCCGGTCCGAATCGCCAAGGGTTCGTGACGGCGCTCATCAACCTCGACAATCCCTCGACCGGCGGCTTCAACGAGACCTACATCCGCGAGCTGCACGACGAGTTCAAGGGCATCGACACGCTGCACATCATGCCGCAGCTTCCCTTCTCGGTCGACGGCACGGGCCACATCGACATGTGGATGTACCTGGTCGACGAGGACACCGTCATCATCTCGGAGTTCATTCCCGGTTCGAACGGCACGGCGATCAGCGTCACCAACAACGCGGTGCCCTACATGCAGGCCCTTGGCTTCGAGGTCTTCCGTCCGAAGGCCTGGAACGCCGGCGGCGCCCACTACACCTACGCGAACGCCTTCCGCGTCAACAACCGGATCTTCATTCCGGTCTACGGCACGGCGCTCGCGCCCGGCGGCAACGCCGCGTACAACGATGAGGACGCCGACGCCCTCGCGAAGTGGCAGGCGGCCGCCGGCCCCGGCGTTGAGATCGTGCCGATCCAGTGCTCAACGATCATCGGTGCGTCTGGTGCGATCCACTGCATCGTGAAGCAGGTGCCGCGCTTTGTGAACACGATTCCCGCTGCGCATGTCGTTGAGCCGGCGGGCAGCGAATTGTGGCTGACCGGCGCGACCGAAACGATTCGCTGGAACGCGACGGATACGAATAACGCGAACCTGGCCTCGGTCGATCTCGCCTACTCGATCGACGGCGGCGCGAGCTGGCTCACCATCGCCAACGGCATCGCCGACAGCGGCGCCTTCAACTGGACCGTCCCCGCCGGCGCGACCGACGGGGCGATCGTGCGGGTCACGGCGCGGGCGACCGATGGCGACACCGCGGTCGCCTTCAGCAATCCCTTCCGCCTCCGCGCGGGCACCGCGACGACCTACGGCTTCGGCTCCGGCGCTGGCGTCACCTCCTTCGGTCTCGGCCGACAGACGACGAGTTGGACGACGATCAACGGCAACATCGCGCCGGTGACCACCGCCCTCACCACCGCCAACTACGCGGCGATGGCCACCTCGAACGCGACCGGCGGCGACACCGACGCCAATCGCTACATCACCGCGGCGGTCTCCGCGGGCAGCGAGGCGACGCATGTCTTCCGCTTCGTCGTGAGCGAGGCGCCCGAGACGATCGACGAACTCGTCGTGACCTGGGAAGGCTATTCGGACAACTGCACGCAGACCGAGCTCTATGTCTGGAACGCTGCGCTCAACCAGTGGGGCGACGCCGTCGGTCGCAGCGGTCAGAATCGCTTCCTCGACAACTTCGCCGGCAATGTCGACGAGCGCATGGTCGGGGCGATCCGACAGAACATCGATGACTTCATCGCCGCCGACGGCTCGATTCGCTTCCTCGTCTATGCCGAGCGAAGCAACGACGAGACCTTCCACGACTTCATGTCGCTCACGGTGAAGTCGGCCGATGACTGCACCGGCGACCTCGACGGCAGCGGCACCGTCGACGCCGCGGACCTTGCGGTCCTGCTCGGCGCCTGGGGCTCCTGCTCAGGCTGCGGGGCGGACTTCGACGGCAACGGCAGCGTCGACGGATCCGACCTTGCGGTGCTCCTCGGCTCGTGGGGCGGCTGCCCGTAACGGCCGACGCTGACTCCCACGACCCCATCGTGCATCCACCGCCGCCCCGGCCAGCCAGCCGGGGCGGCTTTTTTCCTATGCAAATCTGCCATTCTTGACATTTCGCGCTGTCCTCCCCAAGCGGGCGACGCGAGAATCGGCGCCCATGTCGCCCTCCCATCACGCATCGTTCCTTGCTGGCCGTCGTGCGTCGCTTCTGCTCGCGGCCTGTTTCACGACGGCTCCTGCGCTCGGTGCGGGCGTTCCCATCGTGGCGACGGCGCAGCAGCGCTCGGTGAACGCCGATGCCTTCGTGATCGGCGGCGGCAGCAACGATCAGCACATCGATGAGATGTTTGCAGGCACCTTCGGCCCCTTCCGCGCGACGATCGATGCAGAGGCGTCGCTCGCGAACGGGACAGCGACGCTGCTCACCGCGCAGAACAGCCGCATCGCCCCCTTCGGCATCGAGGCCGAGCTGACGACCCAGTCAGCGTCGACGCTCGTCTCGAACGGAGGATTCTGCTACAGCGTCGGCGGCGGACAGTGCGGTGTCACGATCCATCTGAGCGCGCCGAGCATTGTCCGGATTCGGGCCGAGCTCGCCGCGGGCGCGAACGGACAGGCACGACTCCTCATCAACGGGCCGGGCGGGCCACTCCTTCAGGAGACGCTCGTCGGCGAGTCGGACACCCTACGAACCGATCTCGCCCTGCCGGCGGGTCCGGCGGTGATCCTCCTGTCGACCTTTGCAAGCACAGCGCTGTCGTCGGTTGACGAGGCCACCGACGCTTCCTTTGCCCGGCTTCACCTCTCGACGAGCGCTGACGCCGCCGATCTCGATCTCGACGGCGCGGTCGGTTCGGCGGATCTCGCCCTCCTCCTCGGCGCCTGGACGATGCCTGGCGAGACCTGCGCCGCGTGTCCGGCTGATCTCGACGGAGACGGACTCGTCGGAGCGACCGATCTTGCGTTACTCATCGGTGCGTGGTCGGCGTGATCGCGGGCGTCCATCGGCGCCAGAGGTGATAGGCCGGAACGCCAGCCAGAAGCAGACCGATCCACGGCAGCGTGGTTCGCGGCGATTCGATGATCGAAAGAACCGTCATCGCGACGCTGGCCAGCACGAAGATCGCCGGAACGATCGGGTAGAGCGGCACGCGATAGCGTGTCGGAGCGTGGCCAACGAGATCGCCTCGCGCCTCGCGGGTCCGCAGGATGAAGAGCGAGACGGCGGCAAGGCCGTAGAAGATCCACATCGTGAAGACGAAACTCCCCGCGAGCGAGGCGAAGTCGCGGAGGAGGAGGACGACCAGACAGGAAAGAGCGCACTGCACCCAAAGGGCGACGGCGGGCGTTTCGTAGCGCCCGCTGACGCGCCCGATGAAACGAAAGAAAAGTCCGTCGCGGGCCTGGGCGAAGGTGACGCGGGCGCCGGTCATGATGCTCGCGTGCGACGCTCCGATCGTCGAGACGAGAATCATCGCCGTCACCGCGACGGCTCCCGCCGGACCGACGAGACGCTCGACGAGGAGCGGCGCGACCGTTTCGGCCTGGCGCATCTCCTCGAGCGGAATGTGCCAGAGGTACACCGCGTTCGCGAGGAGGTAGAGGGCGATGACCGACAGCGTGCCGATGATGTAGATCCGCGGCAGGAGTCGCTCGGGTTCCTTCACCTCACCGGCGATCGAACCGACATCGCTCCATCCGTCGTAGGTCCACATGATCGCGGCCATGACCGGCGTGATCGCGGAGAGGAGCGTGGTCGGCACGGGCGATGCGGCGAAGCGCGTGATGCCCTCCGGCGCCGCACGCCAACCGGCGAGCTCAGCGATCGCCGCCCACACTCCGATCACGATGATGAGGGCGAGCGCGCCGAACTTCAGGCCCGTCAGAAAGACCGCCACGCGGGTGCTGCCGCGCACACCCACGGCATTGATGAGGGTGAGGAGGATGAGCACGCCGCAGGTGAGGAGCGGAGGCGACCAGTCGAGGCCGAAGAGCGCGTTCCAGTGATCGGCGAAGACGATGACGATGCCCCCCGCCGCCGCGGGCTTCGCAATGAGCGTGTAGGTCCATCCGAAGACGAACGCGACCCGCGGGCCGAAGCCCTCGCGGAGAAAGACATAGATCCCGCCGCTTGCCGGATACCGCGAGGCGATCTCCGCGAAGGTCACTGCCCCGCAGAGGGCGATGAGCCCAGCGACGAGCCAGAAGGCAAGGATGACCCACGGGCTCCCGAGATGCTGGGCGATGACCGGCGGCGTCTGGAAGATGCCGCTTCCGATCACCACGCCCATCAGAACCGCCATCGCCCCCCAGAACCCGACGCGGCGCGGAAGGTCGGGCGGTGCGTGGAGGGCGTCGGGCTTGGTGGCGCCGATCATGCGGCGGACGATATCGCGACGAACGAGCGCTGCCGTCGGACCCAAGTCGGGGTATGTTCCCGAGCACTCCAGCGCCCTCCGATCGGCACACCCTATGGCCTCGCATCATTCGACCCTCTCCGACGAGCATCGGCGCTTCATCGAAGCCCAGCATCTCTTCTTCGTCGCCACGGCTCCCCTCAGCGAGAGAGGCCATGTGAACCTCTCGCCGAAGGGACTCGACTCCTTCCGCGTGATCGATGAGCGGAGCGTCGCATACCTCGACTTCGTCGGCAGCGGCGCGGAGACCATTGCCCACCTGCGCGAGAACGGTCGCATCACCATCATGTTCTGCGCATTCGACGGACCGCCGAAGATCCTTCGCATCCACGGCCGCGGCAGGGTCATCGAACCGGCCGATGCGGATTTCGCGGAAGCGTTGCGTCCCTTCTCGACCGATCGGCCGGCGCGGGCGATCATCGCGATCGCTGTCGAGCGGGTCTCGGTGTCCTGCGGCTACGGCGTGCCGCTCTTCCGCTTCGAGTCCGAGCGATCGGACCTCGACGCGTGGTGTGACCGCAAGGGGTCGGAGGGCATTCGCCAGTATCAGATCGCGAAGAACGCCCAGAGCCTCGACGGGCTCCCGGCCCTGCGATGGGTCGCGTCGGAAGGCCGCGCGTAGCGGTCCTCGTCGAGTCGGCGCACAATGCCCGCATGCAGTCCAAGGCCACGACCGTCGCCGCATATCTCGCATCGCTGCCCGAGGATCGCCGCCAGGCGATCGAGGCGGTCCGTGCGGTCATCCTCAAGCACCTCGACAAGGGCTTTGAGGAGGGCATGCAGTACGGCATGATCGGGTACTTCGTGCCGCATGCGATCTTTCCTCCCGGGTACCACTGCGATCCGAAGCAGCCCCTGCCCTACGCGGGCCTCGCGTCGCAGAAGCAGCACATGTCGCTCTACCTGATGGGCATCTACGGCGAGCCGACGGTCCGCGCGTGGTTCGAGGAGGCATGGGCCCGCACCGGCAAGAAGCTCGACATGGGTGCGGCCTGCATTCGCTTCAAGCGCGTCGAGGATCTGCCCCTCGATGTGATCGGCGCAGCGTTCCGGAAGCTCACGCTTCGTGGGTATATCGCCCACTACCAGTCGATGCTCGACACGCGCGGGAAGGGCGCTGGCGCCGCGACGAAGAAGGCCGCGTCCGCATCGACCAAGGGCGGGAAGTCCGTGGCTGCGAAGAAGAAGGCCAGCCCCCCAACCGGAAACAAGTCCAGCTCCAAGTCCAGCTCCAAGACCAGCTCCAAGACCAGCTCTAAGACTGGGAAGGCCTCCAGCAAGAAGGTCGCCTCGAAGACCACGCGATCGCGCGGGGGAATCGCCCGATAGGATCGCCTCATCGGGGATAGTTTCCCGGGTTCATCGACGACGGCTCTCGCTCAGGGGTTTCTCCGAACTTTCTTCCGGTATCGTGGGGCTCCCGTTGGTTCACAAGCGGCGACAATTCCACGCAAAGTCAGATGTTTCACGCGGCCTCGCCATGTCCCCGCCGCGCATCGCATACGCTTCCCACACTCATGCATTCTGCTTCGAGCGCGTCGGCATCTTCCTCTCGTCAACCCATCCCGGTTCCAGCCGCGCTCGAGCGCGTCGTCACGCTTGACGGCGCTGATCTCGCCGAAGCAGCGATGGCGCCGACGATTGTCGAAACCGGATCGGACATCGACCTGACCGATCCCGATCTCACCGATCTGGATCGCAATCCAGAGATCGAGACGCGGCTCGCCCCGCTGCACATTCGCATCGTCAACTTCGTCGCGGTGGTGCTGCCCTTCCTCGGGCTCGTCGCCGCGATGGTGCTTCTCTGGGGCACCGCGTTCAGTTGGGTCTATCTCGCGATGCTCGTCGGCGGCACGATCCTCACCGGACTCGGCGTCACCGTCGGCTATCACCGGCTGTTCACCCATCGCTCCTTCCGCACCGTTCGGCCGGTCGAACTCGGCTTGGCCGTCCTCGGCTCGATGGCCGTGCAGGGCCCCGTCGTCGAATGGGTCGCCACCCATCGCAAGCACCATCAGCACAGCGACGGCGAAGCGGACCCGCATTCGCCGCACGGCCATGACGACACGCTCATCGGCTTCATCCGCGGCTTCATCCACGCCCATGTCGGCTGGCTCTTCGACCGCAAGGCCGATGACATCGATCGCTATGCGACCGATCTCTATCGCGACAAGGGTCTCGTCCGCACGAGCAATCTCTTCGTGTTGTGGGTGACGCTCGGACTGCTGATTCCCGCGGCCATCGGCGGACTCGTCACGATGACCTGGATGGGCGTCCTCCTCGGCTTCCTCTGGGGCGGTCTCGCCCGCGTCTTCGTCCTCCACCACATCACCTGGAGCGTCAACTCGGTCTGCCACATCTGGGGTGCGAAGCACTTCGCCTCGAGCGACGAGAGCCGCAACAACCCAGTCTTTGGCATCCTTGCCTTCGGTGAGGGCTGGCACAACAACCACCACGCCTTCCCGACCTCTGCGCGGCATGGCCTGCTCTGGTGGCAGTTCGATCTCAGCTACATCGTCATTCGCGCCCTCGGACTCCTTGGGCTGGCGAAGGACATCAAGCTGCCGACGCCGGAGCGCATGAAGGCGAAGCGCCGGCATTGATCCGAGACCGTCGAGCTCACGGCTGCGTCAGTACCCGGCCTTCAGATCGACGATGTTGAGGAGCGGCTCACCGCTGGCGAAGCGGCGGAGATTCTCGCGGTAGAGTTCCGCGCCGCGGGCTCGCGTGATTTCCGCGTCGCCGGCGATGTGCGGGGTGATGATGACCCGAGGCTCGCGCCAGAGCGGATGCTCCGCGGGCAGCGGCTCGGGCTCGGTCACATCAAGTCCGGCGCCGGCGAGACGACCGCTCTTGAGCGCAGCGATCATCGCCTCGGTCACGACGATCCGGCCGCGGGCGATGTTGATGAGATAGCTTCCCTCGCGCATCGCGCTGAAGGCGCGTTCATCGAAAAGCCCCTCGGTTTCGGCGGTCAGCGGCGCCGCAATCACGACCACATCGGCCTCGGCGAGGAGCGCATGGAGCGCGTCCGGACCCTCGACGCGATCGACGAAGTCGGGCTTCTCCGCCTGACTCCGGCGCGTGGCGAGAACCCGCATGCCGAAGGCGTGTCCGCGCTTGGCGATCTCGCTGCCGATGCCGCCGAGCCCGACGACCAGCATGGTCCGTCCGTCGAGCGCCGTGCGCGGCATGCTCCCGTCGCGGTCCCACGCGCTGGTGCGCTGGGCGTCGATCGCTCCGGGCAGATCGCGGGTGAGGGCGAGGAGGAGCGCAAACGCGTGCTCGGCGATCGCCGGCCCGTGCACCGTCCGGAAGTTCGTGAGGAGGACCTCGTCGCGAGCCGTGAGCGCGGGCGTGATGAACCGCTCGACTCCGGCGCTCGTCGCCTGGAGCCAACGAAGGTGGGAGGCCTTGGCGAGAAACGCCTCGCTTCCGTAGCCGGCATCGGCACCGTGGGCCTCGGCGGCGCGGGCGAGCGCTTCCTCATGCGAGAGGCCGCTGACGATGCGGAGGTTCGGAGCCTCGGCTGTGATCAGGGCGAGTTCCGCCGGGTCCATCGGCTGTCGGGCGAAATAGACCAACTCGCGCGACGCCGCATCCGGAATGGCGATGCGCTCAGCGCGGAGCGAGCCGACGGAACTGCCCTGCTCGGCGTCGGGACGGACCGAGCGGGCCGCGCACCCGGCAAGGCCGAGGCAGGCCGACGCCGCGAGGATCACCGCGAGCGTGCCGGGACGCGACGCGGACCGCACCGTGACGCAACGCGCATGGGAAGGGTGAAGCATGGGGCGAAGCGTACGGGAAGCGCAACGATCCTCGACGCACGAACGATCCGCAGGCACAATCCTCGTCCATGGCCAGCTCCGCACAGCCCACGGTCGGTCGGGCCGCTCGACCTCTTGCCAGCCTCGTGGCGGTCATGCTGGCTGTCATGCTGGTGGGCGGCGCGATCGGCTGCGGCTCGCCTCGGCCTGAGGCTGCCCATCGGGCGCTGGTGCGGGATGCGATCCTGCCGACGACCCTGCGCCTCGACGCAGACGATGCGAACGCCCGCACGGACGCGGCCGAGACGATCCGCCGAACGCAGCCTGTGCTTCGAGCGGCCCTCGGCGAGCCGACGACGCGGCGCACGATCGTCTGGCAGCTCTCGCCGGAGGCGCTCGAGCGATTCCTCGGTCGGATCGGACAGGACGCCAACACCGGGGCGGCGACGCTCGTCGCGCGGGGAACGCCTGAGATCTTCCTCCAACGCCCGATGCCGACGGCGACCGCCGAGGGTGACGCTGCGCAGCGGCTGCGGGCGGAGTTCGTCCTCGCCCACGAGTACACGCACGCGTGGCTCGGTGCCCATGTGCCGCTCACGAGCCGGTCGGATCTGGAGGAAGGTCTCGCGAACTGGGTCGGGCTCGCGTCGCTGGAAGACCGCAGCATCGGAGGCGTCCGCTTCGACGGGCCGAGGCGGCTCGCCATCGCCATGACCCGTCTCACCGCCAGGACCGACGCCCCGATCACCGTCGCTGCACTCCTGCGAGCCCGGGGCGAGGATGCCTATGTCTTCGGCACATCGCTCTTCCTGTGGCTTGCCGACGAGACGCGGGACATGGCCGCCTTCAGCGCGGTGACTCGTCGGGCGATCTCGCCGCTCGGCGTCCACGCCAACGATCTCTCGAGGCACCTCCAGACGATCGCCGCCTCGGACGCCCCCGAGCCAACCATCGAAGATCGCTTCCGCAACTGGCTCGACCGCACCGACGCAGCCGCTCGCACCTGGTGGGCACCGCTTGGCTATGTCGCCATCGGCACCCACGACGATGGGCGGGTGCTGCTCGCCGACTCCGAGTCCATCATCGCGATGAGTTTCGGCGACCCCGCCGCCCTTCCCGCGGACGCCCGAGCCCTCGACCTCGAGAAGGGATTCCCCCCCTTCGACCGGGTCACCGAGGTGACCGTCCGGGTCCGCGGCGGCGACGCGGTGGTGGATCCGGCCTTCCGCCATGAGTCGATCCGAACGGGCTTGGCAATCGTCAGCGGCCAGTCGAGGGGGCTTCCGTCCGCCGCGATACGCCTCCGCGAGGGTGAAGCCGTCGAGCTCCGGGTCGAGGGCGTCGATGTGGTCGCGGCGATCGACGGCAGGCCAATCGCCCGCTGGGAGGGAGCCGCCTGCCAGCTCTTCGCGGTGGCCTCCATCGGCCAGCTTCCCGATGGGCGGCTCCCCGTCGTCGAAGTCAGCCGGGGGCTGCCGGGAGGGACCGGGAACATGGCTCCTGCGGTTGCGGAAAAATCGAAATCAACGCTGGCATCTCCCTGATTTCGGGTGATATTGAGGCGAACCCCGGGGGGGGCCCTCGGTGTCCGTGCGCCGAGCCCATGGGCGGAGCGTCGATACGCTCCCCCGCGTGGCGGCTGCGGACACCCTTGCTGCTCCCCCGGGCTCGTTCCAGCACGAGTCCGGATCCCACTCCGCAGTCCGCTCGCCCTCGCGATCGTGACAGCATCTAAGAGAGAGAGGTCCTCGTGCTCAGATCAGACCGTTCGTTCCTTCCGTCGGTAGGCCGCTTCCTGCAAGGCAGCGTCCTGTCAGCGGTCGCTGCGACCACGCTCGCGGCATCCCTCAACACGGCTGCCCTCGCGGGTGGCGTGAACCCGGAGTGGTCCATCGCCCGCCAGTGGGACGAAGAGATCCTTCATTCGATCCGCCTCGCGACCCCGCGACCGCCGATCCACGCCCGCAACCTCTATCACATGTCGGCGGCGATGTACGACGCCTGGGCGGTCTATGACCCGATCGCCCGTGGCGCGTTCGTCTTCGAGAAGCACACCGCGACCGATGTCGAGGCGGCCCGCCGCGAGGCGATCAGCTACGCGGCCTATCGCGTGCTGAAGGCCCGCTTCGTGACCGGCAACGGTCCGAACATCGCGACGATCCAGGCGAATCTCGACAGCCTCTTCGCCCAGCTCGGCTACGACAAGAACTTCACCTCGACGGTCGGCAACACGCCGGCGGCGATCGGCAACCGCATCGCGTCGACGATCCTGACCTCGGCGATCGCCGACGGCTCGAACGAGGCGGCGAACTACGCCCCGAACAACGGGTATGTGCCGACGAACCCGTCGATGCCCTTCAAGATCCCGGGTTGCGTCATGAACAACCCGAGCAAGTGGCAGCCGCTTGCCTTCGACTTCCTCGTGCTTCAGAACGGTGAGATCGTCGGCGCCGCGATCCAGTCGGCGATTTGCCCGCACTGGAAGGGCGTGACTCCCTTCGCCCTCACCGCCCCGGACCGCAACCCCGCGAACCAGCTCTACTTTGATCAGGGCGGACCGCCGGTGCTCGGCCAGGCCGCCCACATCGCCGACGCGGCCGACATGATCATCAAGAGCGCGGTGATGGACCCGAGGCTGCCCGAGACGATCGACATCGGCCTGCCGAGCTACTACAACTCGCCGCTCGGCACCTACCAGCATCAGGGCTATGCGGTGAATCCCGTCACCAACGAGCCGTACGAGGCGAATGTCGTCAAGCTCGCCGACTACACCCGCGTCCTCGCTGAGTATTGGGCCGACGGTCCGGACTCCGAGACCCCTCCCGGTCACTGGCATGTCGTCGCGAACAAGGTCTCCGACCGACCGGAGCTTGAGCATCGCATCGGCGGCAACGGTCCGATCGTCGATCGGCTCGAGTGGGACATCAAGCTCTACTTCACGCTGAGCGGCGCGAACCACGATGCCGCGATCGTCTCCTGGGGCATGAAGGGACATTACGACTCGGCTCGCCCGATCTCCTTCGTGCGCTACCTCGCCGAACTCGGCCAGTCGAGCGATCCGAACCTCCCGAGCTACCACCCCTCGGGTCTTCCGCTGATCCCGGGCATGATCGAGCTCGTCACCGCCGATGAGGTCGCTCCCGGCGGCAAGTTCGAGGATTTCCCGGAGCTCGTCTACGACGCGCTCACCGGCGAACCGACCGGCGTCAACACCCATGTCGGACGGATCGCCGTGAAGAGCTGGCTCGGCGGCTTCTATGCCGGCACGACGACCGGCACCTCGGCGACCGGACCGCTCCCCGGCCACATCTATCGCGGCAAGGGCGGCGCGTGGAAGATCGGCGACTTCGAACTCGGAGCCGACGACACGGCGGGCGCGCTGAATCCTGGACAGCCACGGCTCCCCCGCGGCATTCAGATCAATGAGGTTCGGCTCGACCAGACCGGCAACGACGCCGATCAATATATTGAAATCACCGGACCAGCGAACGCGTCGCTTGACGGACTGACCTACATCGTCATCGGCGACGAGGTGCAGACGAAGGTTCCCGACGCCCAGGGCCGCATCCAGAACGCGATCTCGCTCGACGGCGTGAACCTCGGGCCGGATGGCGTGGCGATCATCGCCAAGACGAACTTCTCGCTCGGAACGGCCGATCTCACCACGCACTTCACCTTCCGCCAGATCGGCAACTGCACGCACGCCCTCGTCTCGGGCTTCACCGGCTACGAGGGTCTCGAGCTCGACTGGTTCGACGACGGCATCCTCGATGTGACGCCCTGGACTTCGGTGGTCGACGCGGTCGCCCTCCGTCGCAAGAGCGGCACCCTTGGCATCTATCTCGGAGCCCCGACGCTCGGTCCGGACAACTCGCGTGCGCAGCTCTTCGGCGTGGGCTGGATGCTCGGCGATCGCTGGATGCCCTACCAGGCGTCGAACTTCGTGACCCCGCCCTTCGCCGGCTATACCTCGGGCCACAGCACCTACAGCCGTTCGGCTGCGCAGGCGATGACCCGGTTCACCGGCAGCGCCTACTTCCCGGGCGGTATCGACGAGACGGTGCTCCCGGCGGGCTGGCTGAAGTTCGAGGACGGTCCCTCGCAGGATCTCGTCCTCCGCTACGCGACCTACTACGACGCGGCTGACGACGCGGGCATCTCCCGCATCTACGGCGGCATCCACCCGCGGGCGGATGACCTCCCGGGCCGCGTCTCGGGCTCGCTCGTCGGCAACCAGGCGGCGTCCCGTGCCTTCGCCCTCTTCCAGGGGCTTCAGCACTCGCCCGACATGGACGGCGACGGTGATGTCGACGCAACCGATCTGGCGAACTTCCTCGGCCAGTGGGGCGGCAATACCTTCAGCGGCGCCGACTTCAGCGGCAACGGTTCGGTCGGACCGGAGGATCTCGCGATCCTGCTCGGTGCCTGGACGAACTGACCGCGTCAGGCTCGCTCATATCATTTCGAATCCGCAACGCTCCGTCGCCTTCACCGGCGGCGGAGCGTTGCGCGTTGAACGGACCGCGGCATCCATGAGCGGACTTCGGGAATGGCGACGCCCGCGACCTCGGACTTGCCGCCGGTCACGGTCACGGCATGCTCGATGAGCACGATCATCTCGACCGTGATCGCCTCGTCAGGTGTGCCGAAGCCCTCCAGCCTTTCGCGCGTGGTGATGCGCGTGCCCTCCACGCTGAAATGCGAGTGGAGTCCGCCAGCCAGATAGCGTGCGTCGAGGAGGATGCCATTCTTTTCGTCGATGGCGTACTCGCCGCGTTCGGCGTTGCGAACGATCAGCTCGTACTTCCGTTCCTGCCGGCCCGATTCGCCCGCATAGACGATCGTCCACCCGAAGCGATCCGGCCGATCGGTCGGCGCGATGATGAGCTCCTGGGTGAATCGCATGGTCTGCCCGCCTCCCTCGGCGGTCGCCTCGCCCTTCCAATGCCCAATCCAGCTCGCCGGAAACGAGGGCGAAGCGGCTGGCGCGGCTGATGCGGGCGTGGCGGCCGGCCCGCTCGAGACCGATGGCGGAACGGCCCAGAGGGTCATGGAGGCGCAGGTGATCGCCGCGAGGGCGAGGCTGAGTCGGGGGAAGGCGTGCATGGGTGAAGTGGAATAAAGCCGGGGCTCAAGAACGGGATCAGGAATGGGGTCAAGACGGACCAGCCGATCGATCGGCTGGGCTCAGGGCTGAGAACATGGGCAAATCGCAGGGTTGGAACCAGCCCGGGGGCTCCCAGACACAGGACGCGGACCATACACCGCCGCGGCGTCTGAGGGATTCACCCGGGGTCCATTGGCATCCGCACCAACCGGTGTAACAATCGTCCCGTCCCGCATCGAGGGATCTCGTCACGGGCCGCGACCGTCCAGCCGCGGCACGGGCTCCCTTCAGGTGCACGCGGCGACGGCCCGCCAGTCCAGCGGAGGCCGATCGGCGCGGCACCTGCGACACCGAGCGTGTGGACAGAGACCACACAACGAGAGAGATGCCATGCTGAGAACTGGAAGAACGCTGTGCGCGTGCGCGGTGGCAATGGCTGCCGCAACCACCCTGACCTTGCCCGCGATGGCCGGTGGCGTGAATCCCGAGTGGACGATCGCCCGGCAGTGGGACGAGGAGATCCTTGACGCGATCCGCCTCGCCACGCCCCGCCCGCCCGTCCACGCCCGCAACCTGTATCACCACTCCGCCGCGATGTACGACGCGTGGGCGGCCTACGACCCGCAGGCCCGCGGCGTCTATGTCTTCGAAAAGCACACCGCCGCCGATGTTGACGCGGCGCGACGCGAGGCGATCAGCTATGCGGCGTATCGCGTGCTGAAGGCTCGCTTCGTCGCCGGCAACGGTCCGAACATCGCGACGATCCAGGCCAACCTCGATAGCCTCCTCGCCCAGCTCGGCTACGACAAGAACTTCACCTCGACCATTGGCAACACGCCGGCGGCGATCGGCAATCGCATCGCCGCGACGATCCTGTCGACGACGATTCTCGACGGCTCGAACGAGGCCGCGAACTACGCGCCGAACAACGGCTATGTGCCGCAGAACCCGTCGATGCCCTTCAAGATCCCGGGCTGCATCATGAACAACCCGAATCGCTGGCAGCCGCTGGCGTTCGACTTCCTGGTGCTTCAGAACGGCGAGATCGTCGGCGCGTCGATCCAGTCGGCGATCTGCCCGCACTGGAAGGGCGTCGTTCCCTTCGGTCTCACGCCCGCCGACCGCAATCCGGCGAACCAGCTCTACTTCGACCAGGGCGGTCCGCCCACGCTCGGCCAGCCGGCCCACATCGCCGACGCGCTCAACCTGATCGAGTCGAGCGTGACGCTCGATCCGAGCAATCAGGCGACGATCGACACCGGCCTGCATGTCTATCACAACACGCCGCTCGGCACCTACGCAATCCAAGGCTATCCGAACAATCCGGTCACCGGCCAACCCTACGAATCAAATGTCGTGAAGCAGGCGGATTACTATCGAATCCTCGCGGAGTGGTGGGCCGACGGTCCCGACTCCGAGACGCCGCCCGGCCACTGGCATGTCATCGCGAACGAGGTCTCCGATCACGAAGGCTTCGAGTTCCGCATCGGCGGAGAGGGCGATGAGGTCAGCCGACTCGAGTGGGATGTGAAGATGTACCTGACGATCGCTGGCGCGGCCCACGACGCCGGGATCATCGCGTGGGGCATGAAGGGCCAGTACGACTCCGCCCGGCCCATTTCCTTCATTCGATACATGGCCGGCCTCGGGCAGTCGAGCGATCCGCAGCTTCCCAACTACCACCCGGCCGGACTTCCGCTCGTTCCGGGGCTCATCGAGCTCGTGACCGCCGACGAAACCGCGCCGGGCGGCAAGTTCGAGGATTTCCCCGAGCTCGTCTACGACCCCTTCAGCGGCGAGCCGATCGGCACGAACGACTTCGAGCATGAGGTCGCGGTCCGCACCTGGCTCGGCGGATTCAACGCCGGCACGACGACCGGCGCGATCACCACGGGTCCGCTGCCGGGCCATGTCTACCGCGGCAAGGGCGGCATCTGGACGATCGGCGGCTTCGATCTGGGCGCGAACGACTCGCCGGGCTCGCTGAACGCCGGACAGGCCCGACTCCCGCGGGGCATCCAGATCAACGAGATCCGCATCGACCAGCCCGGCGCGGATGCCGATCAATATATTGAAATCACCGGCCCGGCGAACGCCTCGCTCGACGGACTAACCTATATCGTGATCGGCGACGAGGTGCAGACGAAGGTGCCCGACTCGCAGGGTCGCATCCAGAACGCGATCTCCCTCGACGGCGTGAACCTGGGACCGGACGGCATCGCGGTCATCGCGAAGTCGAACTTCTCGCTCGGCACCGCCGATCTCACCACGCACTTCACCTTCCGACAGATCGGCAACTGCACGCATCTCCTCGTCTCCGACTTCACCGGATACGAGGGTCTCGAGCTCGACTGGTTCGACGACGGCATCATCGACATCGAGCCGTGGAGCGCCGTGATCGACTCGATCGGCCTGCGCCGCAAGAGCGGACCGATCGGGATCTACCTCACCTCGGTCACCCTCGGACCGGACAACTCGAGAAACCAGACCTACGGCGTCGGCTGGACGCTCGGCGAGCGCTGGATGCCCTATCAGGCGTCCAACTTCGTGACGCCTCCCTTCGCGGGCTACACCTCGGGCCACAGCACCTTCAGCCGTGCGACGGCCGAGGCGCTCGCCCAGTTCACCGGCAGCGCGTACTTCCCCGGCGGATTCGCCGAGACGATCGTCGAGCCGGGTTGGCTGAAGTTCGAGAACGGTCCGTCGGAGCAGGTGAAGCTCCAGTGGGCGACCTACTACGACGCTGCGGATGAGGCCGCGCTCAGCCGCATCTACGGCGGCATCCACCCGCGCGCCGACGACCTGCCCGGCCGCATCACCGGTTCGCTCGCCGGAAAGAACGCTGCGGCCCGGGCCTTCGCCCTCTTCGGCGGCCTGAAGTACTCGCCGGACCTCGACGCCGACGGCATCGTCGGTCCCGTTGACCTCGCGCTCTTCCTCGGCAACTGGGGCGGAGCGGCAAACAGCGGCGCCGATTTCGACGGCAACGGTTCCGTCGGTCCCGAGGATCTCGCGATCCTCCTCGGTCAGTGGGACTGATCGAGACGGGGATCGGTTGACCATATCAACACCCAAGCCGGCGACGGACTCCCGTCGCCGGCTTCTTCATTGCGCGCGGCATGACGCCGGGCCCGCTCCTTGCGCGAGCCCGGCGTCGATGCGTCACGCGAGGATCACTTCGCTCCGACCGTGTCGCGGCCCTGTAGGCCGTCGGTGGTCAGAATGTGATAGGAGGAGTCGACATAGAAGTCGTAGCTCTGCTCGCCGAAGTACGCACCGATCGGCGTACCGCGGTGCCAGAGTCCCTTCTCGGTGAGATTGGATGGTGCGGTGAGCTTGGCGCGGGAGTCTGACTCCATCGCGTCGGAGACGCCCATGACCCGCACGCTGCCGTCGAAGAACAGCGTCGCCGGAGCGCTGTTGTAGCCATGATTGAAATACCAGGGCTCCTGTCCGCCGGCGAAGTTCGGATTGATGGACGATTCCTGGTTCTGAAGCCAGGTGTGCTCCAGCATGCGGGTCTTGAGATCCGGATAGGTCGCCATGCCGACCGCCGGAGATCGATAGCCGCCCGCCATCGAATTCGGGTTCTTGAAGCCCGTGCCGCCGAGCACATCGGGCGCATACATCGCCGCAGGACTGAAGCAATAGGTGCTGTAGGCGATCTCGCTGTTCTCGGAGGCGAACTGGTCGGGCAGCGCGAAGTACTTCTCGGCGATCGCGATGTTCTGGCGGTCCTTCGGCGCCCAGAAGACCGGATCGTAGTAGCGACCGTTCACATAGGAAGAGAACGCCTTCACATTCGGCATGCGGAAGGAGCCGAAGCCGGCATTGGCGCCGGCGAACTCGATCGGCTTGTAGGTTGACCAGTTGCCGCAGTTGCCCGTGTAGCCGAACTGCGCGCACTGTCCGGTGCTGCCGAGGAAGTACCCCCACATCGTCGCGTTGCCGTTGTTGTTCTGCCAGCCGAGCAGTTGCTGCGGCGGACATGCGACGCTCTGAAGGTACGCCCCGCAGTTGCCGCCGACGAGACCGGCGTCGTCAGGCATCGCCGTGAACTGACGATCGGACCAGTCCGCGCCATACGCGGCGTTCGCCGCGCTGAGATTTCGCAGGTTTGCGAGACTCTGCGTGACCAGCGCCGCATCGCGGGCCTTGCCGATCGCCGGCAGGAGAATCGCAATGAGGAGCGCGATGATCGAGACGACCACGAGCAGCTCGACGATGGTGAATCCGCGCCGCCTGCTAGCGTGCCTTCGCTCCGATGAATGCCGTCCGTTCCGTTCGCTTCCGATGCTTCGTGTCCCTTGCATGCCAGTCCTTTCGCGGTCCGAGAGGGGAACCGCTCCCATGCTGGGCGCGGCGATCGCGCACATGCCGTCGATGGGCCGGATTCGAACCAGCCGATCTCAGGGCATGCGGGTGTGTCCCGTCGCCGCGCCTGACGCTCCGCCCACCGTGCGCCGGCCCGATGTCAGATTGACTGCTCGCCGATTCGAGGTCCCGCCGTGTGTGGGGTTAGGAGGACCGGACATCGAATCGATCGAGACCGCGATCAGGTCGTGGTGTGGGGACGCCTGATCGCGTCGCTTCCGAGTGGGCACGCTTGCCGACGATCCGCGTGCTGCGGACCTCGCCTGATTCGGGGCGATGGATCGGCGGAGCGTTCCGCGCTGACGAGCAGATCATGCATCGGTGCGCGGCGCAACGGTGGGTGGAGTTCTCGTGAGGGCAGCTCCACGACGAGGTGGCCGAAGCTGCCGGTGTGTGGTGCGGCGCGATGCGCCGTCGGCCAGTGGTCGAGTCGAGTGATTCGTGAGCGCGGTGCCGGTCTTTCGCGAAGGATTGCGAAGAGCGCTCCTTCGCGCGTCGACGGCGGTGCAGCGGATGCCGAGTTCGGGCGATGCCGTCAACGGACTGCCATGCTCCTGCGGATTCGCGGGTACGCGTCCCGAGCCAGAATCACAAGCCCAGAATCACAAGTCCAGAATCACCGTCCATGTGATCGCCCATCACCGATGCATGGACTCAAGATCGAGTCCGGTCTGCACCGTGAACCGCCTGCGCCCACACAATCCGCTTGGAGAGAGGGTCCGAAGACCGACGCTTCCGGCAGGCATGTACTCCAGACGCGCTGCAACGGTTGCGGCCGAATCACGAATCTTCACGCGACGGCGCACATAGTACGATTCGCGCTACTTTGCCCCTCCCCGACCTGGCCGCGCCCGCATCCCGGTCGGGTCACTTCGACTCGTCGACCGGCGCGCGCTCCCGCTCGCCGGCGCGCAGGGCGCTTCGCATCGAGCTGCGCACGCTCGCCCGCAGGTCGGCCCACTGCCGCCGGGAGATCCCCGCCTCGCGCGGGTCGACGCTCATCGCCGGCGTCCACGATTCGCCGATCGCGACCAAACCGAACTCCTCGCGGAGCCGCCGGTCGAAGTCGGCCATGTGCCCAGCTCCGTAGAAGATGGCGATCGAGCGCTTGTCCGTCTCCGACGCGAGCACCGCCCGGAGGTCGTCCATGACGATGCGGTTGCGATCCTCGATGATGACCTTCTGCATCGCCCCAAGCGCAGCGCCCGCGGCGCCCGTCGCTCCGCCCGCGCGGCCACCGCCCATCAGTTCCTCGGCCGCGGCGAGTTGGTCGATGACGATGACCTTGACGACCGTCCGCAGCGTGTCCGAGGCCCCGATGAGGCCGAGGAGGAGCCCGACGATCCGCGCCTGCAGGGAGTTGCCCTCCAGCATGCGCAGCACCATCCCGGCGTTCGGCCCCGCCTCGTCGAGCAGGCGACGGAGCTCGTCGATGCCGATGTCGCTGTTGCGCCAGTGCGGACGGCCAGAGTCGATCTCGTCGAGCTGAAAGGTCACGCCGAGGGCCTTGGCGAGGCGGCCCTGGATTCCGCCGTCCGGCTCGCTGCGCCGAGCGCGGCGATCAGCCGGCACAGGATCGCTCTCGACGGTGATGTCCGCGGCAACGCCCTCGCCACCCTCGGCGCCATCGGCGCCGAGCGAGCGAATCCGCACTGCCTGGCTCGACGCGGCGGGCTCTTCGCTACTGACGACGGTGAAGGCGAAGGGAGCGTCCCACGCGTCGAGTCCGGAGCGGGCCACGAGTTCGCGCAGCCGACCCGATTCCTGTGCCAACGCCTCCAGCGAGGCCGGGAACGCTCCCGACCGTTCGCGCGCGGCCTGAGCCAATTGCACGAGAAAGCGCATCCGGTCGCGCGTCGCATCGGCTTTGCCGGCGTCATCGAGCGCCGCCGGATAGTCACCCATGCCGGTCGACTTGACCCCTTCGAAGAGCACGAGTTCATAGCCCTCGAGCTCCTCCTGCTTGGCCCGGTAGAAGTCTCGATCGGCGATGTGCACAGCGCCGACGAGCGCGACGCTCGGCCCCGTGCCATCTGCCTTTCGATAGGTGCGGGTCGCAATTTCCAAAGTGACCGCACCGGACTCCTGCTCGCTGACGCGCACGAAGGGCTCGGCCGCACGCGCGGGGGCCGAGGCCGGCGCCGGCTCGGCGTCCTGATGTCCCGTCGCCGATCGCAGCCCGATGAGGAGCACGCCCGCGAGGAGGGCGAACGAGATGCCCCGCATGCGGGCTCGGCGGCGGGCGGAGGTCCAGTTGGATTG
>VYLE01000034.1_pt1 | contig 119839 bp, 88 predicted proteins | sample 5114391 | NCBI WGS metagenome assembly VYLE01 (sample SAMN12291771, study PRJNA351875) | freshwater metagenome | isolation source: freshwater lake | place: USA: Michigan, Kent Lake | collected 2013-08-15
TGGCGCCAAGGCCGCCGCTCCGGCGGGTGGCGCGAAGAAGAAGTAATCGCGGGGCCCCGCGCCCCGTTTCGATCAGCATCACACGACGCCCTCTCTCGCGGGAGGGCGTCGTGGTTTCGTACAGTGCGCGTTCGTGTCTCGCGTCCCGTCCGCTCGCCAACCACTTCCACCGCGCCTCATGACCAGCAGTTCGCCCGATTCATCGCTTCCGCTTGATCGCCTCATCAGCCGCCGGGCGAAGTCGATCGACGCGTCCGGCATTCGCAAGGTCTTCGACCTCGCGGCGAAGCTGAAGGATCCGATCAATCTCTCGATCGGGCAGCCGGACTTTCCGGTGCCGCAACGCATGAAGCAGGCGGCGGTCGATGCGATTCTCGAGAACCGCAACGGCTACACCGTGACCCAAGGCATCCCGCCGCTGCTCGACGCGATCTGGAAGCGGCTCGGCGAGGAGGTCGGCTGGCAGGGGCCGAGCGCCGAGCGCTCGGCGATCGTCACAAGCGGGACATCGGGTGGGCTGCTGCTCGCGTTCCTCTGCCTCTTGGACGCCGGCGACGAGGCGATCGTCCCCGATCCCTACTTCGTGATGTATCCGCAGCTTGGGGCGCTGACCGGGGGCACGATCGTCACCTGCGATACCTACCCGGATTTTCGGATGACCGCGGACAAGGTCGAGCGGCTCATCACGCCGCGCACGAAGGCGGTCCTCCTCAACAGCCCGAGCAACCCCTGTGGCGTCGTACTCCGCGAGTCCGAGGTCGCCGACATGGTCGACCTCTGTCGCGCGAAGGGGATCCTGCTGATCTCCGACGAGATCTATGACGAGTTCGTCTTCGACGACGCCAAGGAAGGGGGGCGTTTCCCGACGCCGGCCCGATATTCGCAGGACATCCTGTTGATCCGCGGCTTCGGCAAGAGCTACGGCTGCACCGGTTGGCGGCTCGGATACGCAGCGGGGCCGCATGACCTCATTCAGGCGATGGCCAGGCTCCAGCAGTACACCTTCGTCTGCGCTCCATCGATCGCCCAGTGGGGCGTCGTGCCCGCCTTCGAGATCGACATGCACGATGAGGTCGAGCGCTATCGGGCCCGGCGCGACCTTGTCCTCGACACCTTCCGCGGGCTCACGACCGTGGCCCAGCCGGGCGGCGCGTTCTACTGCTTCGTCGAAGTGCCACCGGCCCTGGGAGTCTCGGCCAGCACCTTCGTCGAGCGGGCGATCGAACGGAGCGTCCTCGTCATCCCCGGCAAGGTCTTCAGCCACCGGGACACGCATTTCCGGCTCTCCTACGCGACGCAGGAAGACCGACTCCGCAAGGGGCTCGGGATTCTCGCCTCGCTCATGCGCTGAGCGATCTCCCCGTCGCCGACTGCCCCGCACTGACTGTGTTGTCGGACCAGGCCGGTCAACCCAACCAATCCGCGATGCTCCCCTGACCGGTGCGGCGTTCACCCGCGCGCTGCGTTTTCTTGCGAAGCGCGATGAAACGACGCGACTCGCATCGGATTCTTGCGGATAAAGGAATGGGCATCCGCAGACCTGCGTGTGACGCCCCAACCTTCCCGTGCCATCCACCCGCCGCCGATCTGGACTTTGTCCGATCGGCGGTTTTCATTGCCGGTCGCCAGCGCGAGGAACAAACAACGCCGCCCGCGCGAGGCGCGGGCGGCGTTGAGGTCCGATGGTGAATTGGTGGAAACGGCTTAGTTGCCGTCAGCCGGCTTCGGAGCATCACCCGCCGGAGCGCCGGGGGTGTTGTTCGAGCCGAAGGAGCCCTTGAACTTGGCGCCCGGGGCGTCGGCCGGGGTGGCGGCCGGCGGCTTCACTTGGACATCCTTGGACGCGGGAACATTGCTGTCGCCACACGCGCCGAGCACGAGGCAGATGGTCGCGCAGGCGACGCCAAGGGTGAGCTTCGACGAGGTCTTCATGGTGCTTCCCTCGCCGTCGCGAGGGCTCTCAACGGGGTAGGGATGTTCGCTCAACGACTGCGGCGGGCGCCGCAGAAACGCGTTGGCGGTCCATCCCCACGATGCGGGAACGGCACGATCACACGAAATGGTCGCGGCGCGTCGTGCGAGCGTCGCGACGGCTATCTTCGGCCGCGGAAGCGGCTAGGTCAAGATGGCGTGTGGTCGGCGTTCGTCCACTGCCCGATCGGCACTTTCGTCCCGATCAGCGTCCCGATCAGCGCCCCGATCAGCAACTTGACACGCGAGCGACGAAAAACCCCGTTGACTCATGGAGGGAATCAACGGGGCGGAGGGGAGAAAGATGCTCGTTGAACTGACTGGCTGTCCAGTCAGTGATTCGCAGGTCGGTCGGGGTTGGTTCGCTGCGGCGGTGCCGGCGGTCCAGCCTGATTCCTGTGACCTTTGCGACGCCCTATATGTCGGCACAACCCGTGGAAAGCCGCCAGTTTTCCACAACTTTCCAGACTGTGTCGAATTCCCCATTTGTGCGCTTGACAAGTCAGCTCGCGTAACTCTCGGTTCAATCGAAGCTTGAATCGCCCTTCACAGCGCGGCCGCAGGGTTCGTGCCATTCGTCACGAATCGAACCGGCCCCTCCCGCAACAGATCCTGAACCGTCGCCAAGCAGAGCGACGCGACATGTGCCGAACGGTGCCGGGCCAGAACGAGCGATCGCCCGCGCTCGGCAAATCCCCGGGCCTGTTCGGGATGGGCCAGCAGGGCGACCAGCACATCAGCCCATTGCCGGGCATGCTGATCCCCCGACGGGAGCAAGATCGCCGTTTCGCCGTCGATGAGGAGATCCGCCATCGGATCCGTGGCGGCGATGATCGGGACCCCCCGGGCGAGGGCCACGAGGGTCTCCGCGCGCGGGCCGCCGCGGGGCTCGGGCAGGAGGAGCACATCGCAGGCCCGCACCGCGGTCATCGAGAGCGCCGAGCCGCCGCGGGCGTCAATCGCGGTGATGCGATCAAGGAGGCCAAGCGAACGGGCGAAGCGCCAGAGCGCTGCGGAGGCGTTCCGCGGGAACTCCACGGTGAAGAGGAGTTCGGGACTTCGCTCGAGCGCGGCCCGCGCGGCCACGAGCGATGCGGTGAAGGCCCGTTCGTCACGACCTTCGGCGAGGATCGCGATGACCTGCGGCGGTCCGACGCGCGGAAGGACGCTCTCCTCGAGGCGCACGCCCATCGGCACCTCGCGCACGAACTGTTCGCCGATCAGACGCTGGGCCTCGCGCGTGAGCGCGGGTGTCGGGGTGATCAGCGCCACGACGCGATCGGAGCGCAGGGCGCGCACGGCGCCGTCGCAGTCGTCGCGCCGTCGAACCTCGAGCGCAACCGGACGATCAAGTTCCTCGCCGAGCGCCGTCGCGAGCGCCCAGCCATCCGAACCGGCCGACCAGATGATGTCGGGCGCGCTGCGCTCGAACGCGGCGGCGAGGCGCTGCACGCGATCGCGCCTGCGCCAGAAGGGCACGCGGGCCTCGTAGCGCACGCGGCGCGGCAGCTCGAAGCGGCGATCGAGGCGCACGCGCTCGGGCTGCGTCGCATCGGGATCGCGCTCGGGAAGCGGATCGAGGAGCGTGACGGTCGCGCCTTCCGCCACCAGTGCGACGGCGAGCCGCGAGGTCGCGCTTCCCTCGTCGGCGATGCGCTCGGGCGAGGCGAGGATCGCGATGTGCGGCAGGGGTGTCGCGCGAGCTTCGATCATGGTCGTCATCATGGTCGAGTCCGCTCCGCGCTCGCGATCGCCTCGCCGTTTCCGCGATCGAGCGGATCGAAGTCCGCGATCATCGCCTCGGGAATGCGCGCCGGCCGTCGCGTTTGCATGTCCACGAAGGCCCACAGCGTGCTGCCGCGGCAGATGGCCGCGCCGTCGGCCGGGCGCACGATGAGCGTGTCGCGCCAGGAGGTCGTCTTCCGCATCGAGCGCACCCATGTCGCGACGAGAAGCGTCTCGCCCTCCCAGCATTCGGCGAGATAGTCCACCTCATGTCGGGCGACGAAGAAGCAGCGCCCGCCCTCGAGCAGCCGGGCACGCGTGTGGCCGAGCCGATCCGCGTGCAGTTCGGCGATGCGATCGATCCAGCGCAGGTACTCGACATTGTTCGCGTGCGGCACGAGTCGGCTGAGGTCCTCGGCGCCGACGACCAGTCGCCCCAGAAAGGGCCGGCCGTGCAGGGTCATCGCGCCGCCGGCGGCGCGTTCGAGCATCGTTCGGAGGTTCGATGCGTCGAGCGCTTCGCCCGGTTCCAGTGGCATCACCTCAGCCATGGCGTTCCGAGGGTGGTGCGATCTCGCGGAGATAGCGCCACGAGTAGATGCCCGTGTCATGTCCGTCGGAGAATCGAATGCGAATCGCGTAGCGGCCGACGAGTTCGGCGCTGAGCGCGGTGAGCGAAGTGGCCTTGGAGGCGGAGGCCGGAAGCACCGTCAGCGGATTCGCGGCGAGCTGCTCGCGAAGGGCCTTCGCATCGGCCGAGGGGGACATGCGCCGGAGGTAGGCGAGGGGATAGAAGACCCGCGCCCCGTCGGACCACTCGATGGTGAGCCCCTTGTCGCGCTCGAGGTCGAGGTGGCGGGGATGATCGTCGGCGTCCATGGTCGGGGCGGTGGGCGCGGCCGGAGGCGTCGCGCGGCTCGAAGCAGGTTCCCAGAAATGCCCGCTCTCGGCGAGCCCCGACCGATGCTGATCGGGGCGGAATCGCGGATAGCATGCCGAGGCTCGGTCTGGCGGATCGCCCGGCGCTGACCGTGGCGATGCTGGCCTCTCGAATCGTCCGAGCGCACACCTTCCTGCGAGACTCCCCAGTGACCCTTCGAGCGCCCGATGCCCCTCCCACCGAAGGCGGTAGCCCCGATCGGTCGCGGCAGCCGCTTCAGCATCCCGCCGATCGCCTGATGGCTGCGTTCACGTCGGTCGGCGCGCCCGTCTCCGTCGGACTCGATCCGGTCCTCGAGCGCATGCCGGCGGAGCTCGCCTCCGTCGCGCCGGCTGTCGCCCTCGAGCGCTTCTCGCTCGGCGTTCTCGAGGCGGTGCGCGAGAGCGCTGCCTGCGTGAAGCTTCAGTCGGCCTGCTACGAGCGATTCGGGCCGGATGGCGTGCGGGCCCTGCACACGGTCTCCCACGCCGCCGAGGCGATGGGTTTCGAGGTCATTCTCGACGCGAAGCGCGGCGACATCGGCATCAGCGCCGATCACTACGCCGCAGCGAGCCTTCTGCACCGCGCCCGGTGGACGACGGTGAACGGCTATCTCGGCGCCGACGGCATCCTTCCCTTTCTCGGGCCGAAGCCGACCGCGACCGGTGCGTTCGTCCTGGTGCGCACGAGCAATCCATCCGGTGACGCATTCCAGTCGCTCCGCCTCACCGATGGGCGCACCGTCGCCGAGGCGATGGCCGATCTCGTGCGCGGACTCGGCCGCGATCACTGCGGCGCCTGCGGCCTGAGCGCACTCGGCGCGGTGGTCGGCGCCACCAAGCGGCAGGATGCGGCGGCACTGAGATCGCGCATGCCCGAACAGGTCTTCCTCGTGCCGGGATTCGGCGCGCAGGGAGGCGGCGTCGACGATGTGCTGCCGTGTTTTCGAGGCGACGGCACCGGCGCGATCATCACGGCGAGCCGCTCGGTCATCTATCCCGAGGTTTCGCCGGGCGTCTCCTGGCAGGTTGCCGTCGGGCGAGCCGCCCGCAGCTTCCGCGACGCGATTCGCCAAGGGCTCGGAGCGTCGGGGCGCTGATGCAGTGGCCCCGCCTGATTCTTGCGTCGATCCTCGCCCTCCTCATCGGCGTGCCGGTGCTGCTCGCTCCGCCGCGGCAAGTCGCGCCAAGCGGCGACGCAACGACCCTCGTGATCTTCACCCCGCATCACGAGAGCATCCGACAGGAGTTCAAGCGAGCGTTCGAAGCCTGGCATCTCCGCACCTACGGCACGAGCGCGACCGTCGCGTGGGCAACGCCGGGCGGAACGAGCGAGATCCGCAAGATGCTCGAGGCGGCGTTCATCGGAGCGCTCCGTCGCGGCGCCGAGCCCGGCGGACAGGCGGATCTCCTCTTCGGCGGCGGCTCCTATGAGTTCACGCAGCTCGCCCGCACGCTCGAGGCCGGCGGTCCCGGCTCGGCGACGACGACGGTGCTCGCGCCGCTCCCGCTCGACGCGGCGACGCTCGCCGAAGCCTACGGCGGCCGAACGCTCATCGGCGACACGCAGCTCTATGACCCGAAGGGCATGTGGTACGGCGCAGCCCTATCTGGCTTCGGCATCGTCTACAACCGCGATCTCCTGAGCGAACTCGGCGTGCCCGAACCGACCCGCTGGGCGGATCTCTGCGATGCCCGTCTCGTCGGATGGGTCGCCCTCGTGAATCCGGCACAGAGCGGCTCGGTGACCACCGCGTACGAGGCGATTCTTCAGCGGCGCGGCTGGACGGATGGCTGGCGCATCCTGCGACGCATGGCCGCGAACGCCCGGACTTTCTCGGCCAGCGCTCCGAAAGCGCCGACCGATGTGAGTCTCGGCGAGGCCGCTGCCGGCATCTGCATCGACTTCTACGGCCGCTATCAGTCGCAGGCGATGATCGACGCTGGCGATCTGCGCGCGGACGGGAAGCCCCGCGTCGGCTACATCGATCCGCCGGGCGAGACGGTGATCGATCCCGATCCGGTGGCGATGCTGCGAGGAGCGCCGAACCCGGAGTTGGCCGAGCGCTTCGTCCGCTTCGTCCTCTCGGTGGAAGGTCAGGCGCTGTGGAACTTCGAGGCGAAGGTCCACCGAAGCGGCGGCAGCGCCGTCGCGGACGAGCTCGGACCGGAGCGCCACGAGCTGCGCCGCATGCCGATTCGTCCCTCGCTCTACGCGGATCACTTCGATCGGCTCATCGATCGCGTCGATCCCTACGCCGTCGCGACGGCGGTCGAGTCGCCCAATCGCTTCTTCCGCTCCTTCCTTCCGCCGACCTTCGTGGCGATGGCGATCGAGAATCGCAGCCTCATTCGCGAGGCGTGGCTTGCGATCATCGAACATCCCGCGTATCCGGACGAGCCCGACTCAGGCATCGTCACCGCGGCGGATGTCACCGACCCGACGCTGAAGGCGATGCTCGAGGCCTTCGACGCGATGCCCATGATTCCGGGCCCGGACGGCGAGTCGATCGCTCTCGCCGACGAGCGGAACCTCGAGCGGCTGCGCGACGGATGGTTGCGCGGCGGCTGGAAGGACGAGGAGCTCTGGCCCGCCGACGCTGCGCGGACCGAGGTGCTCCGCTCGATCATGACGGCGTTCTTCAGGCTTCAGTACGAGCGGGTGCTCGAGCTGTCGGCCGCGCACGGCAGCGGAGGCCAAGGATGAGGCAGGGCACGCAGGTCATCGATCGCAGTCTCACCCGCATCGTCGCCACCGTCGGTCCGGCATCGAACACGATTCCCGTGCTCGACGCCCTGATCCGCGCGGGCGTCTCGATCGTGCGGCTCAACTTCAGCCACGGTTCGCTCGAGCAGCATCACAAGACCCTCGCGGCGATCCGCACCGTCGAGCAGTCGACGGGGCAGGTCACCGCTGTGCTTGCCGATCTGCCTGGGCCGAAGATTCGCGTTGGACAGGCGCCGCTCGAGGGAATCGATCTGCAGGTGGGACAGGTCGTGCGGATTCGCCCCGGCGCCCACTGTTCGATCGGCCCGGAGCCGACGCTCGCCTGCACCTACGCCGGCATCGTCGATGACGCCGAGGCGGGGCATCGCGTCCTGATCGACGACGGCGCCGTGCGGCTCCTCGTCATCGACCGCCGCGAGGGTGCGCTCGTCTGCACGACGCTCACCGGCGGCATCGTTCGGACCGGCAAGGGCATCAATCTCCCCGACAGTCCGGTGCGGGCGGATCCGATCACCGAGCGCGATCTGGCCGGCGCCGAGTTCGCGGTCGCCAACGAGATCGACTTCGTCGGGATGAGCTTCGTGCAGGATCCAGAGGACATTCGTCGGCTGCGCGGCGCGATCGAGCAGTTCGGTCGGCGGCTCGGACGGCATGCGCTCCCGCAGATCGTCGCCAAGATCGAGCGGCCCCAGGCGATCGATCGGGTCGAGGAGATCGTGCGGGCAGCCGACGCGGTGATGGTCGCCCGCGGCGATCTTGGCGTCGAGATGGATGTCGCGAAGGTGCCCGTCCTGCAAAAGCGGATCCTCGCCGCCGCCCGCGCCGAGGGGAAGCCGAGCATCGTGGCGACGCAGATGCTCCAGTCGATGGTCGATGTGCCGGTGCCGACCCGCGCGGAAGTCTCGGATGTCGCGAACGCGATTCTCGACGGATGCGATGCGGTGATGCTCTCGGGCGAGACCGCGGTGGGGAAGTGGCCGGTCGTGACCGTCGAGACGATGGTGCGCATCGCCCGCGAGGCGGAGCGCTATCTTGCCGAGACAAGCGCACCGGCGGAGCCTCCGGCGCGGCTCGTGCGGGAGCGCGATCGCGTCGCTGCGCTTGCCCACGGGGCGAGTCGTTCGGCGCGGGACTTGGGCGTCGCTCGGGTCGTCGCGTGGAGTCAGACCGGCGTGACGGCGCTCCTTCTCTCGCGCTACGGATTCATCGTGCCGGTGCTGGCGGCCTCGACGGACCTTGCCGCGCTGCGGCGGATGCGGATTCTCCGCGGTGTTGAGCCGATGCTCGTCGAGACGCCGCCGGCGAGCTTCCTTGATTTCGTCAGCGCAGCCGAGCGATCGCTCCGCGAGCGCGGCGTGGCCCGCACGGGCGATCTTGTCCTCGTCGTGAGCGGCGAGCGCTTCGGCGTTGGGGCGCCGTCGGCGCTGATGGCCCTCCGCGAGATCGGTTCGGACGATGGCTCGAGCCCGCCCGCCGGCGGCGCCGACGGTGGAGGCGGGGCATGAAGGCGGCGACCCTCTCGATCGGCGACGAGCTCGCCATGGGGCAGATCGATGACTCGAACGCCCGCTGGATCGCCACGCGACTTGCGGCCGAAGGGCTCTTTCGCGCCGAGCATCGCACCGTCGGCGACGATCTCGATCGGCTGGCCGCTGCGATCGGGGAACTGGCCTGCGATCACGACCTCCTCATCTTGACCGGTGGGCTCGGTCCGACGAAGGATGACCTGACCCGCGACGCGCTCCATCGTCACTGCGATCCCGATGGGCCGCTCGTCGAGGATCCCGCCGCGCGGGCTGCGCTCGAACGCTGGTTCCGCGGCCGCAGTCGGGCGATGCCCGCGTCGAACCTCGTGCAGGCGCTTCGCCCGCGCTCCGCACGCTGTCTGCCCAACCCGCATGGCACGGCGCCGGGGCTCGCCGCTCGGGTCGGCCGTGCGCTCGTCTTCTGCCTGCCCGGGCCGCCGCGCGAGATGCAGCCGATGTTCGAGGCGGAGGTGTTGCCCGAGGTGCGGGCGCTCGCCGGTTCGGTGGCGATGCCGACGCTCGCGATCCACAGTTTCGGCATGGGCGAGTCGGGACTCGCCGAGCGGCTCGGCGAGCGCATGCAGCGCGATCGCGATCCAATGGTCGGCACGACGGCGAGTCAGTCGATCGTGACGGCGCGGATCCGTTCGCAGGGTGAGCGGAGCGAAGCGATCGCCCGCGTCGAAGCGATGGGCGGCGAGATCGAACGCCTTTGGTTTCCCTACGCCTACGGACGCAACGGCGCGACCCTCGCCGAAGCGCTCGTCGCGCTCCTGCGGGAGCGCGGACAGACTCTTGCACTCGCCGAGAGCTGCACCGGCGGGCTGATCGGCGCGATGGTGACCGATGTCGCCGGCGCGAGCGAGGTGCTGCTCGGAGGCTTCGTCGCCTACTCGAACGAATGGAAGGTGCGCGAGGTCGGCGTCGATCGCTCGACGCTCGCGGCCCACGGTGCGGTTTCGGAGCCGGTCGCCCGGCAACTCGCCGCCGGTGCCCGCGAGCAGGCTCGCTCAACTTGGGGGATCGGCGTCACCGGCATCGCCGGGCCGGGCGGCGGCACGGCGGCGAAGCCGGTCGGGACGGTCTTCATCGGGCTTGCCGGACCCGATGGCGAGCGCGTTCGGCGCTTCCAGTTTCCGGGCGATCGCGAGACGGTCCGCGATCGCAGCGCGAAGGCTGCGATCCAGTGGCTTCGCTGCGCGGTCCTCGGTCAGCCGGACATTCCGATTCTCTGGTCCTTCGCCGAAGCGCCGGCCGCAGAGCGGCTTGCGGGGCCCTCTGCGTGAGCCGTCGGATCGTCCATCTGGCCCTCGGTTCGAATCTGCCGAGCGTTGCCGGGGACCGGATGGCGACGCTCGTGGAGGCCGTTCGGCGGCTGGAGGGCGATGCGATGGGCCTCCGGATCGTGCAGCGTTCGACCGTGTATGAGACGCCCCCCGTTCCCGCTGGCCAGCCGGCCTATCTGAACGCGGCGATCGCCGTCGAGACGGCCTTGAGCCTGCCGGACATCTTGACGATCGCCCAAGCCGTCGAGCGATCGCTCGGTCGCGAGCGTTCGGCGGGCGAGCGATGGGGACCGCGGACGATCGACATCGATATTCTCTTGGATGGGGAATCGGTTTTCAGGGCTGAGGGTCCGCTTGCTGGCTCTGGCTCTGGCCTCGGCTTTGGCGAGAGCGACGGCCTGTCGCTCACCGTGCCCCATCCGCGGCTTGCTGAACGGCTCTTCGTGCTCGTTCCGCTCGCCGAGATCGCACCCGATGCCTTGGTACCGCCAGCGGGCACTCCGGTCGAGCACCTGCTTGCCCGTGCCACGGCGAGCGCCGGCGAAGCCGCACGCCAGGCGATCCGACCGATCGGAGCGCTCGTCGGCTGAGTCGCCTCGATCCTGACGCCCGCCGCCCTTTGTGAACGCCTCTCCCATGCCTGATCGCCGCATCCTCTCATCGCTTCGGACCCTTTCGTTCCTCATGGCGTCCTCGCTGACGCTCGCCGGCGCCTTCGCCCAGGAGGGCAGCCCCGCGGGGAGTGCGCCGACGCCGCAGCAGCCAACGAGCGCTCCCGCGGTGGGGAGCGAGCAGGCCGGTGACGCGATCCGAGCCCGCTTCGATCAATCGGCGCGGACGCCTGAGCGAATCGCCGAGGCGAAGGAGGCCATGATCGCGATCGCCAAGGCCTACCACGACGCTCGCGCCCTGACCGACACGATGAGCTTCGTGATCGACGCCAACGGCTCGAAGCAGGAGGAGACCTTCGCGATCGCCTTCGGCGCCGGCACCGACGCTCGGCTGGCGATCGCCGGCGCGACGATGGTGGCATCGCAAGGGCTGGTGACCGTCGTCCCTGATGTCCCGGCGACGAAGGCCCTGCGCGTGCCGATTGAGGGCGATCTGATGACGACGCTTCGGAAGGTGCTGCCCGGCTTTCAGACGCCGGTCACGCTCTTCGACCTGCGCGCCGGTCGGCCGCTCACCCTCGAGTCGCTCGGCATGAACGCCCTCCTGGAGCCGCGCCTCGCCGGGCTTCGGACCGATGGCGCGAACAGCTTCCTGCTCGTCGAAGGCACCAATGGGGCGAGCGAAGTCGGCTTCGCGAGCGCCACGCGCCTCCTGACCACCTCCGAGTTGGCGTTCACGCCTCCCGACGCTCCTCCCGGATTTCTCTTTCTCGTCTCGGTGCGGCATGAGACGGCGGTGTCGGAGACGCTCGCGGCTCCGATCGAAGCGGACATCACCGGCCGGACGCTCGTCGCGACGATCGACGAACTGCTGCCCACCCGGGAGATGATTCGCGTCGGCGAGACGGTCCCGGCCTGGTCGGCGCGGCAGGCCGACGGCACGCTCGTCTCCCAGGAATCGCTCAAGGGCTCGGTGGTCGTGCTCAGCTTCTGGGCGACCTGGTGCGGTCCCTGCAAGCGAACGCTTCCCTATGTCGACGAGTTCGCCCGATGGGCGACGACCGAAGGAGTCGCGGTGCGCGTCTTCGGCGTGAACACGCTGGAGAGCGGCGACGCCGAAACGCGGGTTCGCGAGGCGAATGCGTGGTGGGGCGGCCAGAAGTTCCAGATGCCGCTTCTGCTCGATCTCGAGGATGGCATCGCCGATGCGTTGGGCGTGCGCGTCCTTCCGACGACGATCCTGATCGGCCCTGACGGCGTGGTGCGGGCGATTCAGCAGTCGATCGATCCGCAGCAGCCCGGCCGCATCGTCGAGGACCTGAAGGGCACGGCGAAGACGCTGCTCGGCAAGCCATCGTGAAAACTGGTCTTGGTGACGCGCGGTGTGTGAAGGATGCGTTTCGTTCGCGCCTGGACCAATTGTTTGGCTAGCCGCGGTCATCCTCGATAGACTGAACGCTGGAGGGCTTCCACGATGCTCGCACGGCACGCGTTGAGGACGACTGATTTGCTAGGGTCTCGACGGGCTCGCTCCATCCCGGCGCTGAGCGCGGCGATCCTGATCGCGGTGGCTGGCGGCGCGCAGGGCGGCGTTCGCGTCGCCCTCGATCAGGACGCTCCGAAGCCGCAAGTGGCCGCCCAACCCGCGGTTCAGCAGGCAGCGCAGCCGGCAGCCCAACCCGCTGCGCCCGCTGAGGCGATTCCCACCGAGCCGAATGCCGAGGCGACCGCAGCGATCGCTGCGCTCGTCAAGGCCTATCGCGAGCGTCCCTCGCTTCGCGTGCGCGAGGAGGTCACCGTCGTCGCCGGTCAGGCGGGGATGGAAGGGGATGCGCCGCCGGTGAAGGCGGAGATGCTCTTCGGAACCGGCAAGCGCTGCGTCGTGACGATGCGTGGCTACGAGCTGCGCTTCAGCGACGGCAAGGTGTGGGCGACGCACGAGTCGAATCCCGAGACCTTTCTCGAGGCCGGCGACGCAGACTCGCCCTATTGGACGATCGTCACGAGCTTCATGGATGCGCCGTTCATCTCGCTCGCGCTCTGTCTGGGCGAAGAGGCGATTGACGAGACGATCATGCAGTTGCATCCGCGGACGCCGAATGTGATTCCGGCGAGCGTGACGAACGAGACGCGGCCGGACGGATCGAAGCGCCAGCGCATCGTGCTGTTGGCCGAGGGCGAGCGGCTCGAACTCACCGTCGATCCGGCGACGATGCTGGTGACCGCCGTCGAGGCCCGCATCAGCGGCGGTGACGCGGTCCCGAACGGCGGTGTCCTCACCTATCGCACCGCGCTCGTCAGCGAGCTGCCGGCGAAACCCTTCGAGGAGGCGGCCTTCCGACTCGATCCGGGCAAGCGCACCAAGGTCGAGATGTTCGCGATGCTCCCGAAGCGCGAGGCGCTTCGTGCCAACGCCCAGGGCGGCGGCGGTGGGGCCCTGGTGGGCAAGCCGGCGCCGGAGTTCAGCGCCGTCCTCTCGACCGGCGGTCTCGTCAAGAGTGAGGATCTCCTCGGCCGCGTGGTCGTCCTCGACTTCTGGGCGACCTGGTGCGGCCCCTGCCGGGCGGCGCTGCCTGAGCTCGAAAAGCTCGCCGCATGGGTGCGAAGCGAGCAGCTTCCCGCGGTCGTCTATCCGCTCAATGTCTTTGAGCGGACCCAAGGCATGGAGCGCGTCGAGGCGGTCGCGAAGTCGCTTCAGGACCTGAAGGTCACGATCCCGACGCTGATGGACGAGAAGGACCTCGCAGCGGCGGCATTCGGCGTGAAGGGGATTCCGATGACCGTCGTCATCGGACCCGATGGCATCGTGCACAGTCAGCACACCGGCTTCTCGCCGACCTATCTCGAGGATCTGAAGAAGGACATTCGAGCTGCCCTCGGAATGAAGGACGAGAAGACGGACGCGCCGGCTACAGCCGAGCCGGCAGGTGACGCGGGTGGCGCCGACGACGGCGCGTGAATCGATGGCTAGTGAAGGCCGAGCGGTGACCCCGCCCGCTGGTTCGCATCCGGCATCGCATGGGCGGCGATCCAGGCGCTGACCTGCGCCGGCGGCATGCCCGCGTGCTCGAGGAGCGCTGCGGCGAAGCCGATCGTCGCCTGGCCGCACGCGGTGATGATGTGTGAGGTGACGACCACCGGGTCGGCGCGCAGGGTCGGAGAGGCGGCCAGCAGCGATGTCGTCACCGTCGCGGAATCAGCCGTCAGACACGGCCGCGCATGGGGTACGGAGCGCAGGAGGCCGGCGCAGGCCAAGGGTGCGATGGCATTCCCGATCGCCGCGACCGGCGTCCGAAAGAGCTGCGCGCGGGCGAGGAAGCTCGTGAGCGAGGGCAACTCGCTGCGCTCCCAGAGCTCGGCGCCAGGCAGGATGACGATGGAAGAGCTGCCGAGGCTCGTCATCGCGAGCGTCTGCTCGGGGACGACCCGCATGCCGCTCGCGCTCATCACGGGAAGCGATCCGATGCCGATGGTGACGACACGGATCCCGAGCTCGGAGCGGAGCGCCGTCAGGGCAAGCCCCACCTGGGCATCGATGAAGCCGTCCACGACGAGGAAGTAAGCGGTCTCCATGGACATCAGCGCACGCTCAGCAGATCTCGTCCAAGGATGCCGTCGAGCGTGAGAATCGTGTGGCTTGTGGTGATCCCCTCGGGGGAGGGGTTCGCGCCGTTCACGCCCCGGTATCCGACTGGATTCAACGGTGTCGTCCTGCTCCACAGACCGATGCCTTCGGTTGCCAGTCGCGCTGCGTCGTCAGCCATCGCATCGGCGTTGGCGATGCGCCCGATGCGGCCGTCGAAGAATATCGCATTCGGACTGGCGGTCGCGGAAGCGTTGAAGATCCAGCCTGTGGCGGGCGAGACTGACGCGGACTGCGTGTAGCTCGGACTGCCCACGGTCCACGCGTGCTCGATCATCCGTGTCTTGAGGTCGGGATAGGTGCAGGCGGCGACCGGCGGCGAGACGAAGCCTTCCGCGAATGAGTTCGGATTGCGAAAGCCGCCGTTCCGCTGTGCGAGCACCTCCGTCGAGTGCATGGCGGCCGGACTGAGGCAGTATGAGGAGAGAAATATGCCTGCACTGCTCGAATCGAATGCGACTCCTTCGTCACGATACGCTGCGGTGCTCTCGTAGATGAGTCGATCGTTCGGGCTGTAGAAAGTATCGCTGTAGAAGCGACCGTCGACAAAGCTGTTGAACGAGGCCGCGTTGGGAAGCCGAAAGCTGCCGTAGCCAGCATTGCTGCCCTGGAAGCCCATAGGTACATATGCTGTCCAGCTACCGCAGTCTCCGGGCCATCCGAACGGGGCGCAGAGCCCGCTGCTCCCAAGGTAGTACGCCCACCAGTTTCCGTTTGGCGCCGGACCGAGGAAGAGCTGGGGTGGACAGGCGATCGTCGAGATGTAGACGCCGCAGTTGCCGCTCGCGACGCCGGCGTCTTCGGGGATCGCCGTCCACTGTCGGCCGCTGAAGGACTGTCCATAGGCTTCGTGCGCCGACGCGAGCGCCCGGAGATTCGCCAAGGAACGCATCTCACCCGAGTCTCGGGCCGGACGGCCGATCACCGGCATCGCGACGGCAAGCACCATCCCGACGCAGACAAGGGTCACGAGAAGGTCCACGCGGCTTGCGCCACGGGGCTGGCGCAGCCGACCGGGATGGCATCCATCGCGGAGCCAACGAAAGGAGAGGCAGCGACTCATGACCATCCTCCGAGCAAGAGGGTGAGATCAGATTGATCGATCCATCCGTCGCCGTTCAATTCGGCAGGATGACCGGGATTTGGACCCCACGCGCCGAGCAGCGAGGCGAGATCGCCCGGTCCGACAGAGCCGTCACCATCGAGGTCGAGTGGCGGGGTAAGCGCGTGGTAACGCACTTGGCCGAGCCCGATGGATGCTTCGCCGAGCAGCGCACCTCGAGCATCGAGCGCAACGGGTGAGCCGGTCGGTCGCGAGGGATCGCCCTCGAGGATCTGCTCGAGGGCCCACACGGCGGGGCTGGATCCACGCTCGCTCTCCAGCGTCGCGACCCGTCGAAACAGGGCGGCGCGATGCCCGAACGCACTTGCCGACCGGATGCCTCCCGTTCCGACGAGAAGGCGACTCCCGCTCAGTGCGATCGAGTTCCCAAAGCCGATCCAGCCGCCCTCGATCGCTGCGCCCGCCGTGCAAGCGGGTGCGGAGAGTGTGGCCTCGAACATCCAACCATGCGTCGGATCACGCTGAAAAATATGCACTTCACCAAACCCGCACTCATCGCCGGGGGCACCGACAGCAAGGCGATCGCCGTCGAGTGCGAGCGCTGAGCCGAACCCGTCGCCCAATGCGGGTGACGGGGCCTCAAGCGACCCCAGAGCCGAGCCGGATTGGCGATCGAACACGATGACCCGGCCGTGCCAGGGCGCATCGATGAGGTCGGCTCCGCCTCCCGAGGCAGGGAGCGAGAACGCCGCCGGCGAGCCGACGAGGACCTCGTCATCGTGGAGCGCGACCGTGCTCCCGAAGCGGGTTCCAAGCGGCACACCGCCGGACGCGGGGAGCGGTTCGAGGAAGGTGTGGGTCAGCGACCACATGACGCCAGCGGAAGGGCTCACCGAGCGGTGATAGAGAAATGCTGCGCCGCTCGGGACCGTCGAGCTCGACGGCGAGAATCCTGGTGCTCCGATCAGCGCGACATCCCCACTGAGGTCGACCGCGCTCCCGAACTCCAGTCCGAAGAGGATCGACGACGGATCGCCGGGATCGTTCGGCGGACGCAGAATGACCTCGACGGCGAGCGGCGCGTCGGCGGAGAGATCGACGACCTGGACTCGACCTTGCGCGCGATTCGCGGAGCTCGACAACGCCCATCCGGGTTCCCCGACCAGCATGCGGTTCCCGTCGATTGCGAGCGACTCGCCGAAGCGAGCGCCGCGCACGCCGAGCAGCGGCCAAACAGTCTGGGCATCGCCATCCGGCAGTCCGCTCGCGTTCCGCGGCCAAAGGAGTAGAGCGCCGGTGCTTCGGAGCGAGCGTGTCGCGTCGAGTTGGCGCTTCTCGCGCACGCCGATCACGATCCACTCCGGCGCGAGGAGCGACGAGGATCCGATCGAACCGAAGGGATCGGGGCTCGGATCGGGAAGGACGACGGAGCGTGCATCGGAACTGCTTGCTTGCGCGAGCCGTTCGGTCATCGCCCAGCCGACGAGCAAGCCGAGCGCGAAGAGAGCGCGAGCGTGAGGCGGTCTGGTCCATGAAGTCCGACTGCGGGACATAACGAGATTCCCCGAACAAGCGAGTCGATGTCGGTCGGATGCGTCGAACGCAACCAACGCGTGCCGAACGCCGTTCCCAGCATGATCCCCGGAAATGGCCGATCTCAAAGCGAAAAGTCGCGGACAGATGAAGAAAATTCATCAATCTGATACATGGATACTTTTCGGCTGCGGCGCCGATGATCACACTATGCGTGGCGGTCATTGCTTCATGGCCCCGGTGCCGCGTTCAGCCGGCAGCACGGCGAGCGCGCACGCTGCATGTGTGGAGAGACGAAGCGCTTTGGTAGGGAGCATGCATGGCTCGCGCATCCGGTTTGACCCACTCGGTCCCCATGGCCATTGTGACTGTCGTGCGATGCTCGGCTGTCCGCATGGGGTTCGCCGCGGGGGCCTCCGCTGCCGCGTGGCTCAGCGACGGGACCTCGGGCCTCGTTCAGTCGGCCAGAGCCGTTTGTGTCCGGACCTGCCTCGACAATCAGGGGCAGCCGACGGGTTGGCTTTCGCTCAACGGAGGAGCGTTCGAGGATCCGGTCAACTGGACCCTCGGCGTGCCCGGTCCGAGGAATGTCGCGCGATTCGGAGCGTTGGCGTCGCCGGCCCCCTTCGATGTGACGCTCGGCGCGTCGACGGTCGTCGGAGCGCTGATCGTCAGCAATCAATCGCCTCGCTTCGTGGCGGGGGGCGCTGCTGGCTCTTCTGACGGCCAGCCGGGAGGGCGGCCGACGATCATGATCGCCCAAACCGGTTCCATCCTCGGGAGCGGCGCGGTCACGCCGGTCGCCCGCTGTGAAGGCGTGGATCTCGTATGCACCGACACGATGCGAATCGGTGGTCTCGGCCTCGGCGGCGGTCTTGTGCTGCGCGACGCATCGTTGGTGGATGGCGGACTGGACATCGCGGTCGAGGGTGGAACCGGCTCTCTCACGGTTGATTCGGGCGGCGCCGTGGTTCGCCGCATCGACAGCGGACCGATTCGCGTCGGAAGCGGGACATTCACTGGCATCCCGGCGACCGGATCGCTGACGGTCAATCGAGGTGGGTTGTTGGATCTCGTTGGCGGCGAACTCCTTGTTGGCTTGAATGGCGGCGGAACGGGCAGCTTCGCTCTGGAGGCTGGCGCAATCCTCGATCTCAACGGCGGTGAGCTGGTCATTGGGGCAACCACGCCCTCCGGCCTGGCTGGATCAAGCGCCACCGGCACCTTGAGCGGGCTGGTGCACGGCCCGGGGCTCATGCGTGTGGGGCGAAAGTCGACGGGGGCGGTCACGGTGAGCGCGGGCGCGGTCTTCACGGGTGACATCGACATCAGGGTTGGTGAGGCCGCCGGCGACGGAGCGCTCACGATTGGGTCGTCGGTTGGGCTCGACACGCTCACGATTGCCGATGGAGGGTTCGGCACCGTGGCGATCGAGGGGGCCTCGACCAATGTCCTGGTCGAGACGCTGTCGCTCGGGTCAGCCCAGAGTCAGCATCTCACCATCGGTGACGGCGCATCACTCGTGGCCGGCGCGACGACTGCCGCGGCTGCTGGAGTCGTCTCGGTGCTCGGCCCGACCGCTTCCGCTCACTTCCAAACGGATGCGTGGACGATCAGCGCCGCGTCAAATCCTGAGGCGAAGCTCTCCGCGGTCGGTCCCTTCGCGACGATCGATCTTCCGGCGATTGCGCTGAGCGAGAAGCAGCGAATGCGCCTCACCGCCCAGGAGGGCGGACGCGTCAGTGTCGTAAGCGCAAGCATCACCGGAAGCGCTTCGGCGACCGGCGGAATCGTTTGTGAGGCGCTGGGCGGCGGACGCATTGAGGTTGGCGGACCGCTTGACCTGCGTGCTGGAAAGCAAAGTCGTCTGACGGTCGGGGCCGGTTCGACTGACGCGACACCGAGTGCGATTCACGCGTCACATGTGTTGATGGGGCCCGAGAGCCTGACGAACTTCGTCGTTCCAAACGGCCAGGATCCTGGGAGTCACGACGGCAACGCCGGGAACGCCGCGATTTGGGCGGATGAGTTGCTGATCGAGGGGAAGCTGGCGGTGACCGCCGCGTCAGGATGGTCGCCGGATGGTCCCGTCGACATCAGGCTCGCGGCCTCTCCGAACACGACGATCACCGGAGCGCTCGTGGAGTCGGCGTCCTTCTTCGGCTTTCCATCGCTCGTTAAGGCCGATGCAGACGGGATCGTTCTGAAGGTGATCGACGGTATCGAAGGCTTCGCCATGCCCGAACGCGTCACGCTCGCGGTCGGGGAAGTCGTGAACATCCCGACGATCGTTCTCGTTGATGGGGAGCCCTATGTTGTGAACTCGTTGGCGCAATGGAGCTTCTCTGACCAGACGCCAATCGAGCAGCTTGGCCCATCAACATTCCTCGGTCTTGGGGTGGGACTGACAACGGCGACGGTGACCTTTGGACTCGCTCAGACCACCGTTGCGATCGATGTGCTCCCAGATCCGGGAGCGGCATTCACCTTGGTGAGCGGTCTCGGGCTGAACTTCGGGAACAAGGGCAGCGGTTGGCAGGGCCCAGGACTCGGGGTGCCGCCATACGGGTTCGGTCCTCGCAGTGTGAACGCGGCTGGCGATCGCGTCGCGTTCGCCAGCCTCGCCAGCAATCTCGTGTCGGGCGACACGGCGGATACGGACGACTGTTTCACGCGCGATGTTGGTGCCGAGCTCCTGTTTCGGCAGTCGGGCCCGGCGGATGGCAGTGCTGGCAGTTGGCTTGGGTCCAATCGCACCATGCAGGCGGCGCCGACCCTGAGCCGGGACGGCCGCTATCTCGCAGGGATCATGTCGGGCATCATCGACGGTGACATCGATCGGCGGATCTTCTTCGTGGACACACTCACTGGCGAGCGCGAGATCATCGCTGGGCTTGGTGGAAACAGCTCCGGCTGGAATAGCCTCATCAGCCGCGTCTGCGTCTCGGACGATGGGCGGTTCGTTGCGTTCACGAGCCGAGACGCCAGTCTCGTCGAGGGCGATACGAACGGCGTCGCGGATGTCTTCGTGCGCGATCGTCAGCTCGGAACGACCGTGCGGGTGAGCCTCACGCCGGCGGGCGGACAGACGATTGGCGCGAATGGTCTCACCGACATGACGCCTGACGGGCGATTCGTGACCTTCCTGCGGTCGATTGGGTTGTTTCGCCTCGCCTATCGATATGACCGGTTGACGGGAGAGGTGGTCACGGTGACGCCGGGGCTTGTGGATGAGATGCCATCGATCGTTGTGCTCGATGCTCAGATGTCGTCGGACGGTGCGGAGGTGCTCTTCGTTGCGCAGGGGAGCGAGCCGATCGTCCCGATTCCGCCGTCGGGCACCCCGGCGATCGGCAATCAGCTCTATCGCTGGTCGGAACTCGCCCCGATCGGCGATCACCCGGTGACCGCGTTGACCCGCACCATGGACGGCGTCTGGGCCAATGCGCCGATCGAGGGTTTCGCGACCTCCGGAGACCGGCGGTCCATCGCCGTGGCGACGAAGGCATCGAATCTTGCGCCGCCCGGCCCGGGCATCGGCGATGGAAGGACGCGGCTGTTCCGACTCGATCGAACCGTTGCTCATTCATCAGCACGATGGGAGCATCTCTCGCGCGTGCTCGACGAGCCGTTCAATGATGACATTGTCCCATGCCTTGCGCTGAGCGACGACGGCACGCGCGTCGGACTCGTGACCCGGGCCTCCAACATCCGGCCCTTCGACACGGGTGGCTTCAGCGATGTCTTTCTGCTGCACGCTCCCTTGCCGCCGCTGGGCGATCTCGATGGCGATGGGGTCGTTGGCTCAGGCGACCTCGCCCTCCTCCTCGGCCTTTGGGGGATGGGCGACCCGACCCTGACGGGCGGGGATCTCGATGGTGACGGCAGTGTCGGCGTCACCGATCTTGCGATCCTGCTGGGAGCGTGGAGCGAATAGTGTGGTGTTTCAGAAACTCGCGAACAGTGCTGCGGCAATGGAAGTGAATCTCTGAAACACCACATTAGCAGGCCGCTAAGAAACTCCATTCGGGCTGCGGTCAAGCCTGATGGGCCATCCGCGGCGTCGACGCGACTCGTGGTATTTCGGCCAATATCGCTTCGTCGCGTCTCCTTGCGGCTGACCCATCAGGCTCGCCCTCGCCTTCGAAGCGAGTTCCTTAGCAGCCTGCTCGGTCGCCAACGCGCAATCCGCTGGCGTGCAGCATCCACCGTGCGTCACCCGGGTGGGTCGGGCGAAGCGGCCCGAAGCGGTCGGCGCGGCTCCACGCCGAGCAGGTGACGCACGAAGTAGTCGGCACGCCGACGCCGGCCGTAGTCGCTCTCGCCGGCGCCGTGGCCCATACCTGGAAGGACGATGAGGTCGAAGTCCTTGTCGGCCTTGATGAGCGCATCGACGACCTGCATCGTCGAGGCTGGATCGACATTCTGGTCGAGCTCGCCGACGGTGAGCAGGAGCTTGCCGCGCAGCTTTGCCGCGTCGACTGCGTTCGAACTCGCCAGGTAGGCGTCGTCGACGGGCCAACTCATCCAGAGCTCGTTCCACCAGATCTTGTCCATGCGATTGTCATGACAGCCACAATCGGCGACCGCGACGCTGTAGAAGTCGCCATGGTCAAGCAGGGCGCGCATCGCGTTCTGACCGCCGGCGGAGCCGCCGTAGATGCCGACGCGGGCGATGTCGAAATCCGGACGCGTCGCGGCCGCCGCGCGGATCCACGCGATGCGATCGGGGAAGCCCGCATCCTTCAGGTTCCTCCAGCAGACATCGTGGAAGGCCTTGCTCCGATGGGAGGTCCCCATGCCATCGATCTGCACGACGATGAAGCCCAGCTCGGCGATGTCGCGAGCGCCGTGCCACGCCGAAAAGGACTTCGGAACGAAGGCACCTTGCGGTCCGGCATAGATGAGTTCGATGACCGGAAGCCGATCGGGATAGGGAGGCAATCCGCTCGCACCGGAACCCGCCGGACCGGCGGCGAGCGGTGCATCGCGCGGCGTGGGACGCCAGATGACACCCCAGATGTCCTCCTGTCCGATCTCCGAACCTATTCCAGGGCCGTTCCCCTTGGCGCCGGCGTCGCCTCGGGCGAGCGGCCGCCCCTTCGCGACAAAGCGCTCCGGCGGTCGCCAGCCGCTCGCGATGAGCGCCGACCAGTCACCGCGCTCGAGCTCGACGACCAGCGAGCCATCGCTTGCGCGACGCAACTCCGTCACCGTCGGTTGGTCGACGCGCGACCAGCGGGCGATGAAATGGCTGCGATCCGGTGAGAACTCGATCTCGTGCGTGCCGTCGCCGGTCGTCAGGATGGTCAGCGCTCCCGAGTCGATCGAGACGCGGCAGAGGTGCAGGTGATAGGGATCCTGCTCGGGATGGACGCCACCGGCCATGAACCAGACTTCGCCGCTCCCCTCATCGATCCGCTCGATCGAACGGACGACCCACGGACCCTTGGTGAGCTGGCGACGGACCTCGCCGGTCCTCGCGTCGATCAGATAGAGGTGATTCCAGCCGTCGCGCTCGGACATCCACAGGATCGCGCCGCGGCTCTCCAATCGGTGGAAGAGGAACTTCCCGGCATAGTCGAAGAAGGTCGCGCATTCCTCGTTGATGATTGTCCGCGCTGTTCCGTCGGTGGCGCTCATGGCGATGACGCGCATGACCCGATGACCGCGCTCGTTGTAGACGAAGCTCAGTTCGCCGCCGTCGGCGGACCACGCGAACCAATCGATCGACCAGGGATTCGGCGTGAGTCGCTCGGCATCCGGCGTCGGGATGACGCGACGCTCCTTGACATCGAGGATCACCGGCCAGGTCTGCTCGATCCGATCGCCCGGCTTGAGATAGTCAAAGGACCGGAGCTTCGGCTGAAGCTGATCGGGGGGCGTGCTCTCGACGATATGCACCGTGCGCTGTTGGGCGGGAGCGCGGCGGGTGACCGCGACCTTGGTCCGATCCGGGGACCAGTGGAAGGGCTCGCCATAGCGCAGCGACTCGGTTCCGTCCGTCGTCGCGACGAGCAGTGAGCCGTCCTCGCCGAGCACCTCGACATTCCAGCCGTTGACGCGTATCGATGGGCCGTCCGCGATGGAGGCGCTTGCCGAGGTGACAGCAGCGCTCCCGGCGGACAATGCCGCTGCAGTTGCGTGCCGACCGACGGACGCCGCGATCGCCGAAGAGGGTGGGGCGGGAGCGTCTGGCTCTGTCGCTTCAGGAGATCCGCTTGCGGGAATCCGGACGCGGGCAGGCCAATCCGGGGCAACCAGTGAACCGATGAGCGTGCCGTCGGCGGCGAACAGGGCCCATGCGTGCCCTGCGAAGGTGTGCTGCTCGCGCGAGGACGCCGCGGCAACCTCGCCATAGTCGCGACGCTGTCCGCTGGCATCGATCCACGCGAGCGTGACGGCATCGGACCGCTCGTTCGCGAAGGTCAGGAAGACCTCGCGTCCGCCCTGTCGTCGGCTCCGTCGAAGCTGACGGTCGAGTGCGACTTCAAAGCTCGCGCTCTCCTCCGGCGTTGCATCGCGAATCGCCGGAGCCGCCCCTTCCGAGCAGTGAAGCGTGACGACCCGTTCTGCCTCGCGAACGAGGAGGAGAAGTCCACCGGCAACGAGCTGCACGCGACGGATCGGGAGAGCGCGCTCATCGACCCCACGGAAGCCCCGCAGACGCAGCGCCTCAGCGACCGCCGCGTGATCGAAGAGCGGACGCTTCGCCCCCGTCGCTAGCTCAACGCGCACCCACGCACGGCCATCGCGCCACCGTCCAGGCTCAGAGCCGCTGCGGTCGCCGTTGTCCGCCTCCGAGATCGCGATCCGGCCGAGCTCGACCTCGTACCAGAGGGCCGATGGCCGAGCGCCGGTCGGATCAGTCGCCTCTCCTTCAAACCACCGTGCGTTGACCCGCTCCCGCGCCACGAGCCCGCGGAGCGCACCAGGCAAACGCTTGGCCTTCGCGTAGTCAGCGTCGGTTCCTCCGACGACCGCTTCGGCGACGACCGCTTCGGCGACGATCGCTTCGGCGACGACCGCATTTCGTACGACCGCTTCGCCGACTTCAGCCGCCGGGCCGTTCGCACAGGCGTCGGGGGCGCCTGCGATCAGCAACAGGAGAAGGGCGAGCGGGGCGGTGAAAGCGAGCACGACAGCGCCCCTTCGGTCCTGCTGCGGCTGAGCGGATGCCTTCGCCGGCGTCGCGGATCGCTTCAAGCATCTCGAATCCATGCAACAACCTCCCATCGCGCCGAGGGTTGGTCAGCGGGATGACATGCCATTGAGTCCTTGGCTCACGATCGAGTCCGGTCCCCCCATGCGTGGCGATAGACACGACGAGCGCGGCGTCTCCCTTGAGAGGGACCCCGCTCGCGAGGCATCGGAGGGTGTTGCGGCCCTCCTGTGTCTCGGTCGATCCGTCGCCCCGTTATGGCTGGGTCAGAAGGGAATGTCATCTTCGGCCGGAGCCTGATGCTCGCCGTAGCCGCCGCGCGTCGACTGGCCGCGCGGGCTCGGGGCGAACTCGCGACTCGGCGATGCGGAGCGACCCTCGCCGCCACCACCGCCGCCGCGCGACTCGACGAACTCAAAGCCCTCGATGACGACGCGAAGCTTCGACTGCTTCTTGCCTTCCTTGTCTTCCCACTGATCGAGCTTCAGGCGACCTTCGATGAAGATCGGCTTGCCCTTGGAGAAGTACTGCTGGATGACCTCGGCGGTCTTTCCCCACGCCTCGCAGTCGACGAAGGTCGCCTCTTCCTTCATTTCGCCCTGAGCCGTCTTGTAGCGGCGATTGACGGCGAGACCGATGGTGGCGACGGCCTGGTTGCTCGAGGTGTGCTTGAGCTCGATGTCGCGCGTGATGTTCCCCATCAGGAGAACCTTGTTGTAGTTGGGCATATGAATGCCTGTCCTCTGTCGCGGCCGTCTGATCCCGTTGGTGGGGACGACGCGCGATGCCTCAACTGGCGAACCCCAGCGTTCATGCTGGTCCACACGGCTCGTCGGAACGACTGCCGTCCGGAGCCCCGCTCCATGCGGGGGAATGGCTCGCCTCGGTCCCGTCGGATGCGGCCGGCGGTTACGGGGATCCTAACAGACCCCGACGCCCTTCCGCGAAGTCGAGGCACTTTTCCCGTTTTCGACAGCCCCTGTCAATTGCGCCGACCGCGCGAGGCGCGCTCTGTCAACACGCACACCAGCCGCCCGCACCCTGCGAAGGGTGGAGGCGGCTGGTGGTCGGTTTCGTCACGAGGCACGCCCGTGCGGGACGGGTGCGGACTCGCTGGAGTTCGCGTCGGATCAGCCTTCGCTCGCGGCGGCCGGAGCGGCAGCAGCGGTCGAAGCGGCGGGCGTGCCGCGAAGCTTGATCTCGTCGGCGATCTGCTGACGACCCTCGTGGGCGTTGATCTCCTCGGCGGTCACATGGTTGGCCTTGGTGATCAGCGAGCGGAGGAGCCGCTCGCTCAGCCGAAGGTCGCGCTCGATGCCGGCGAGCTGCTGCGTCTTCGCCTTGAAGAAGGAGAGGAAATAGATGCCGCGCTTGTTGCCCTTGATGTCGTAGGCAAGGCGACGCTCGTCCCACTTGCGCAGGGTGATGATCTCCGCGCCGCCACGGGCGAGGATCTCGGTGATGTGGTCAACCGCTCCCTGAAGGTCGGCCGAGGCCGACTGCGGGAAGAGGAACATGCCTTCGTAGGTGCTGATGCGCTGATCGATGTCGGACATGGTGAGTTCGTCCTGTTCGTGGATGTGTTTGGTGTGGCGCCCGTCGGTCGGCTCGAGGCCGGAGTCGGCGGGTGGCTCCTTCAGGAGGCTCCCTTCGGAGCCTTCTCGCCGGAACGGGCGGTGTTGAAACGGTTCATCGCGGCGGTGATCCCGCTCGTCACCCAGCAGAGCGAGGCCTGGACGGCCTGCTCGAGCGCGCTCTCGACGAGCGGCTGCTGGTCGGGGCGGAAGCGTCCGAGGACATAGTCCTTCTGCGGCACCTGGCCCGGTGCGTCGATGCCGATCCGGCATCGGGCATAGGCGTTCGTGCCGAGCTTCGTCTCGATGTCGCTGAGGCCGTTGTGGCCTCCGGCGCTCCCGTCCGGCCGCAGGCGGATCGAACCGCAGGGCAGGGCGAGATCGTCGACGAGGACCAGCAGGTCTTTCGTCGCATCGAGCTTGTAGAAGCGAAGCGCTTCCGCGACTGACTGCCCCGACCGATTCATGTAGGTCAGGGGCTTGATGAGGAGGACCTTCTCCGTTCCCGACGCCCCCGGCATCTCCGCCTCGAGCGTGACGCCGCTGAAGCGCGACTTCGCGATCGAGTTGGTCGGATCGACGGTGCGGCGAGCCAGACGGTCGATCACCTCGAACCCGACATTGTGTCGGGTGCGGTCGTATTCGAGTCCGGGGTTGCCGAGGCCGACGATGACCTTCATGGCGGAAGCGGGGGGCTTGGGGTGGAGGGAGGTATGGCGGGATCGGTTCGCGCCGACGAGCTCGGCTCACGCCGCGAACCGTGTGACGGAGTGCTGGATCAGGCCTTCTTGTCGTCGGCCTTCTCGTCCTTCTTCTCCTTGATGACTTCGGGGGCAGCGCCGCCGGTGGCCGTCGCGGCCTCGCCGGTCGCGGCCTCTTCGAGCACTGCGGTGACGCGGCAGATGATGTGATCCGCCGGGAGCGTCGCGGTGACGCCGGCGGGGAGCTTGATCTCGCCGAGCGTGAGCGTCGTCCCGTGCATCACCATCGAGAGATCGATGCGAATCTCCTCGGGGATGTCGCGCACCTTGCAGGAGACCTCGAGCTGGGCGAGATCGTGGGTGACAACATTGCCGGCCTTCTTGGCGGCCTCGGGCGTGCCGACGAAGTGCATCGCGACATTGACCGTCACGATCTCATCGAGGTTCACGCGGGCAAGGTCGACATGAATGACATTGTCGCCGAGGTAGCCGAACTGAAGGTCCTTGACGAGGCAGGTGTCGGTGGCGCCGCCGTCGAGCTTGATGTTCACGACATGGGAGCCGTGACGGAGCGCGGTGAGCATCTCCTTCTCGTTGACGGTGACGGCGAGCGGCTCGGAGCCGTGGCCGTAGATCACCGCGGGCAGCAGGCCGGCGGCACGCTCGCGCTTGGCGAACCGCGAGCCGAGGCGCTCGCGCTTCTTCGCGATCAGGGTGGGGGTCTCATGCGACATAATGAACTCTCCGGAAAATGTGCCCTTGGACGGGACGGTGATGGATAGGTGAACGAAATGAAAGTCGAAACGAGAGGTCGGCTATCGTTTCGTGCCGATGCCGGTGCGGAACATCGCCGACACCGACTGGTCGTGGTGGATGCGGTGAACGGCGTCGCCGAGGAGCTTCGCGGTCGAGAGCGTCACGAGCTTCTCGCGCAGGGCCGCGACGCGGGCCCCGCCGGGAATGGTGTCGGTGACGACGACGCGGGTGATCGGACTGTCGTTCAGCCGCTGCATCGCGAGGCCCGCGAGCACCGCGTGGGTCGCGGTGACGATCACATCGGTCGCGCCCTCCTCCATGACGACGCGGGCCGCCTCGCAGACGGTGCCGGCCGTCGAGATCATGTCGTCGAACATGACCACGGTGCGGCCCTTCACCTCGCCGATGAGATTCTTGATCACGACCTGCGAGCCAGACTGGCGACGCTTATCGATGATCGCGAGGTCGGCGCCGAGGACATTTGCATACATGTTCGCGACCTTCACATTGCCGACATCGGGGCTCACGACGACGATCTCGCCGAGGGTCTCGCGCAGGCGCAGGAAGAAGTCGCTGATCACCGGCGACGCCGAGAGGTGATCGACCGGGATGTCGAAGAAGCCCTGGATCTGGGCCGCGTGGAGATCCATGCAGAGGACGCGGTCGGCGCCGGCCGTGGCGATGAGGTTCGCGACGAGCTTCGCCGTGATCGGCACGCGTCCCTCGTCCTTGCGGTCCTGACGGGCGTAGCCGAAGTAGGGCATCACCGCGGTGATCCGCTTCGCGCTCGCCCGACGGAGGCAGTCGATGAAGGTCAACAGCTCCATCAGGTTGTCGTTGACCGGCTCGCAGGTCGACTGGACGACGAAGCAATCGCGACCGCGGACATCCTCGTCGATCTTGACGAAGACCTCGCCGTCGGGAAACTTGCTCGGCGAACCCATGCCGAGCGGCAGCTCGAGATGGGCGCACATCGCCTCCGCGAGACCGCGGCCCGACGTGCCGGCGAAGATCTTCAGGTGTTCGCGATCGCCGGCGCTCATGCGTACCTCCCGCGTGCGAGATCGGGCGAGACCGCCTGCGTGCGGCCGAGCAGGATGCGCGAGACCTCGGCGAGCTGCTCCGGGGTATTGACGCTGAGGACATCCTCGGCGGGCACCGCGTCGACGACCGCCACGCGCTTCCCCTCCTTCAGAAGGAGCTCGAAGACATCCGTGATGTAGTACTCGCCGCTGGCGTTCTTGTTGTCGACCTTCGCGAGCGCGGCGAAGAGGTCTCCGACGCGGAAGCAGTAGTAGCTCGGATTCACCTCGCGAATCGCAAGCTGCGCCGGCGTGGCGTCCTTCTGCTCGACGATGCGCCGGAAGTCGCCGCGTCCGTCGCGCTCGATGCGCCCGTAGCCGGTCGGTTCCTCGATCACGCTCGTCGCGAGGGTGGCGCTCGCCGAAGTGGCCCGGTGCGTCTCGAGGAGCGCCTTGAGCGTCGCCGGCCGAATGAGCGGACCGTCGCCGCAGAGGACGAAGACATCGTCGTCGGCCCGCATCGGCATGAAGTGCGGTCGCGCCTGATCGACGGCGTGGCCGGTGCCGAGCTGCGGCATCTGCATCGCGAATCGGATCTCGGCGTCGCGCTCGAACGCGGCCCGCACGATCTCGGCGCCGTGGCCGATCACGAGCGTGATGCCGCTGACGCCGGCCGACTTCGCCGCATCGACGACCCAGCGGACCATCGGTCGGCCGCAGGCCTCGTGCATGACCTTCGGCAGGTCGCTCTTCATGCGCGTGCCCTTGCCCGCCGCCATGATGATGGCGCCGACCTGACGGGTGTCGCTCGAACCGGTGGAGGATGGGGGAGATGTGTTCGTCACTGGAATGTCGGGTGTGTCGCGCGGTCCGTCCGCAGGCGACAGCACGAGATTCCCGACGCGACGATCACCCGGATCGAGGAAGCTGGCCCGCATGGATTCGAACCATGACAGTCTGGACCAAAACCAGAAGTGCTACCGTTACACCACGGGCCATACGGATGCGACGAGAGAGCTCATCGACCGCGTCGGGAAGAATATGTGAGGGTTGAGGGGATCGGACCTGCGGAGCGGGGTGTCGGCTGCGTTTCGCCCGTGAGGGGCGGGTGGCGACTTCGCTCAAGGCGACGGCACCACCAAAAACCACAACCTGCGAACCGAGCTGTCATCGCCCCGAAACACCCAAAAGGGGGGGATGACTCCATGGCGTGCGGTTCGGGAACGACCCGAGTCCGCGGCGAGATCCTCCCGGCGACGCACCTATAGGGGTGCGAAGACGGAAAGCATCAGGATTGGGCTGGAGCCTCATGCCGCGTGGGGAGGCCCCCTGTGGCGCCAAGGTCAGTCGCGGGGAACACCCGCGGCCGCACCCAGTCGCCATCGGCCCTCTGATGCGAGGACGAAGGGGAAAGACTAGCAGAGAGCGGGGGAGGGACGCAAGCCTCGCCGCTTCGCACATGGCTTCTCGGATACCCCCCGAGCGTCGTACAGTCCGGCCATGACGCCATCGACTTCGGCCCCGTCGTCCAGCTCGCCTTCGCCATCCCCAACGGCAGCACCCACGGCAGCAGCCCCCATGGCAGCCGCTCGTGGCCACGGCGCCGAGCCCCGGCAGCTTCATTCGATCGATCCGGCGACCGGCGAGGTCGTCGGGAGCGTTCCGGTCACGCCGGTCGCAAGTATCCCGCTGGCGATCCATCGGGCCCGCGTCGCCCAGCGATCCTGGGCGGGGATGACCCTCGAGCAGCGGGCGGCGATCCTGCGCCCAGCCGCGGAACGCCTCGCCGAACGGGCAGGGGCCATCGGCGAACTGATCTGTCGTGAGATGGGCAAGCCGATCGCCGACGCCAAGGGTGAGGCGAGTTACGCCGGTTCTGGCTTCGTCGAACTCATCGACGAGGCGGTCGAAGCACTCCGCCCGGAGTCGCGCGAGGACAAGGCCACCCACTCGACGCTCGTCTATGACCCGCTCGGCGTTTGCGCTTCGATCACGCCGTGGAACTTCCCCGTCCTCATGCCGCAGGAATGCGTCGTGCCGGCGCTCGTCGCGGGGAACGCCGTCATCCTCAAGCCGAGCGAAGAGACGCCGCTCTGCGCGTTCGAGTGGGCGAAGTGCCTGATGGAGGTGCTCCCGGCGGATGTCCTCCAGGTCGTCTTCGGCGACGAGGCCCAAGGCAAGGCGCTCGTCGCCGGCGATGTCGATCTCATCGCCTTCACCGGCAGTCGCGCGGCCGGACAGCACATTCTCGAGGCCGCCGGGCGCGGGCTGAAGCGCGTAATCCTCGAACTCGGCGGCAAGGATCCGCTCATCGTCCTGCCTGATGCCGACCTCGAGGCGGCGGCGAGTTTCGCGGCCCGCAACAGCTTCCGCAACGCAGGTCAGGTCTGCGTGAGCACCGAACGGATCTTCGTCCACCGCTCGATCGCCGAGCGCTTCGAGTCGCTCGTTGCCGAGAAGGCGAAGGGCCTCACGCAAGGACCGGGCCGCGAGCCGGGCACGACGATCGGGCCGATGGTGAACGCGCGCCAGAAGGAACACGTGCTGCGACAGATCGCGTCGGCGATCGGCGAAGGCGCCAAGGCCATCGCCGGCAACGAGCCGCGGCCGGGCAACTTCGTCGCGCCGACCGTTCTGGTCGATGTTCGACCCGACATGGCGATCATGCGCGAGGAGACCTTCGGTCCGGTCGCCTCGATCGTGCGCTACGACGAGGTCGATCACGCGATTCGCTGGGCGAACGAGTCGCCCTACGCGCTGGGCGGAGCGGTCTTCGGCGGCGACATCGAGCGGGCCGAAGGCGTGGCTCGCCGACTGCACAGCGGCATGGTCGGCATCAACCGCGGCTGCGGCGGCGCGAAGGGGACACCCTGGGTCGGCGCGAAGCAATCTGGCTACGGATACCACTCCGGGCGCGATGGCCATCGGCAGTTCGCCCAGGTGCGGGTGATCTCGCGGGCGAAGTGAGTCCGTCACGGAGCGGATCGAGCGCCCGAGCGGTCCGTGAAAAGCACCACCGCCCCGGCGCTCGTGAGGAGCTGCCGGGGCGGCGGGGTCTGTCCGTTTCGATTGTCGGTTCGCGAACTACTTCGCCATCGCGACGAGGGCGTCGAAGGTCTTCGGATCTTCGATCGCGATCTGCGAGAGCATCTTCCGGTTGAGGAGGACGCCCTTCCGCTGAATCGCGTTGATGAAGAGGCTGTAGCGCGTGCCGCGCATCCGGCAGGCGGCGGTGATACGGGTGATCCAGAGACCGCGGAAGTCGCGCTTCTTCGCTCGGCGATCGCGCCAGGCGTAGCGGCCGGCGCGCCAGAGGGCGACCTTGGCCTGCTGCTTGTGACGACTCTTGGTACCGAAGAAACCGCGAGCTTCACGAAGAAGCTTGCGACGAGCTTGCGTGCGGGCTGCGCCCTTGCGTGCACGAGCCATGATGAAACCTCAGAGAGGGCGGCCGTCGGGGGAGGTCTGTCGGCGAGCCGTCGTGCGGCCCTGACTTCCTCGCTTCACACCCGAGCGTCCAGCGGTGCGGATAGAGAAAACGATTGGTGGTGTCGAAGGAAACGGAAGCGTCGAGCGACTCGACTTACTTCTTCGTCGCCTTCCAGTTGGCCTTCGCGGCCTGAGCGGCCTCTTGCTCCTTGCGGAGCTCCTCAGCCTCATGCTGGTCCTCGCTGCGAAGCGGACGGAACAGCATCTTGCTGAGGGCCTTGAGGTCGCCAGCGCGGGCATACCGGTTCTTCCGGTAGCTCTGCACCTGCGTGCCGGTCTTGTTGGACTTCAAGTGACGGCTCGCCGGCGCGCGAAAGCGGATCTTGCCGGTCTTGGTGATCTTGATCCGCTTCAGCAGGCCCTTGTGGCTCTTGTTCTTGGGCATAGGAATATCCCGATCGCCGGGGGACAGACGGGTCCGGCGAAGGATCGAAGAGACTACCGGAGCGAGGCGACGGCCGCAAGAGGCTGGGAGCCGGTGGTGCCCATATCTGTCGAACCAGATCTGTCGAGCCACCTCGAAGGATCTCGACCCGGGCGTCGCGGCGATCAGTGGAGCAGGAAGGCGTCGACGCCCCGGGCTGGGCCGAATGCCGGGCGGTCGCTCAGCGAGTCGGCGTGATCACCGAAGGGGAGCCAGATGTTGTCGATCGTCCGCTTCCCGTGCTCTTCCCGGAGGGTGAGGTAGGGGGAGTTCGAGAACTGGACCGCTCCGTCCGAGAACAGGAGGTTCTGGCCGCGGCCGCCGTGGCTCGCACTGTTCAGGGCAACCGAACCGATCGTCTCGCCATGCCGCTTCAGATCGACGAGCGGATTTCGGTCGCCGACGACCGCGGTGGTCGGGCCCTGCTGCCAGCGAAGGGGACGCTCGCCGGTCGTGACCTGGTAGGCGTAGCAGCCATCGTCGGTCCCGGCGGCGTGATCGCCGGGGCAGCAGAGGCATCGGCTCGAGCAGAACTGTCCGTCCTTCAGGGCATTCAGGTGATCGGAGTTGCGGTACCCGATCCAGCTTCCGATGTCGGCGGAGCCGCCACGCGAGGAGCGGAGACCGGGGAGGAGCCCGGCGGTCATTGGCATCGCTCCGGCGAAACTCTCGGTGTAGGCGTGGATCCCTTGGGCGATCAGGCGGAGGTTGTTCTCACAGGCGGTGTCGAGCGCTCGAGCGTTGCGCCAGTGGACGAGGGGAACCAAGACCACGGCCGCGAGAAGGGCGATCGACGCGACGGCGATGAGGTCGGGGAATCGCAGCCGCCGACGGGATCCGGCGCTTGGTCCGACGGGGTCGAAGCGCATGCGCTCCCGCCGCTCGGCGTCGGCGCGCTCGATGCGGGCCATCGTCGCGTTGATCAGGGTCTCGGCGTCGACGCCGTCAGCGGAGGCTTCGCCGGTCGCATCGAGCGGGACATCGAGCCGCTCAAGCGTGGCGAGCAGTCGCTCAGCCCGCTCCCGATCCGCGGGGGCGAGGGCTGCGATGACGCTGGGGTCCCAGCCGCCATCGACGAGGAGGTCGAGGACACGGGCGTCATCCTCGCTGAGCATCCAGCCGGCGGCGGCGTTGGCAGCGGAGTTGGCCTCATCGAAGGGCAGGGGCTGATTCGATTCGGAATGGGGCATGGCGAGCGTCGGGGCGGTTGCGGAGCGAGGCGTGAGCTGGGGGAGGGGGCACCAAGTGGCAGCTAAAGGCATCAACTGGGGTCGTCGTCGGCTTCGCGTTCGGGGTACGCGGCCTTCCAGGTCCCCGCGAAGTGGGCGACGGCGGCGTGCAGTCGACTCTTCACCGTGCCGAGCGGAATGCCGAGGCACTCGGCGATCTGGTGGTAGCTCATCTTCTGGAAGTAGGCGAGGAGGAGAATCTCGCGGTAGTGGGCGGGCATCTCATCGACGACCCGCTTGACCCGCTGCTGGATCTCGCTCGTCTCGGTCGGCTTGTCGGGGGACTCCGCCGGAGCCACCATCAGATCGATCAGGTCCGCGCCGCCTTCACCGGCCGGGCCGATCGGAGTCGAGAGACTCGTGGCGGCGCGGCGCTTGGACCGCCGATGGAAATCCCGAGCCTTGTTCGCCGCAATCGCGTAGAGCCACGGCCGAAACCGGCGCTCTGCGTCGAAGGTGTCCGCGGCGAGGTGGACTTGGAGAAAGGTGTCCTGGAAGACATCGTCCGCCGCGGTTCGCGAACCGAGGAAGCGGACGAGGAACCGGAGGAGATCCTCCCGGTGTCGCTCGATGAGCTGTCGGAAGGCCTCCCGATCGCCGCCGCGGCTGGCGACGAGGAGCCGCTCGTCGATGCGGTCGGCCTGCGGGTCGCCGCCCGATGCGTCGGTGACCTCGGCGGTGCGCTTCGCCGCCGCGCGCGGGGCTGGGTGGTCGGCAGGTAGGTCGGTCATCGCAACAAGGGCCGGAGGACGATCGGTCCGGCAAGGAAGCGGCCCGAAGATATCGACCGCAGCCTCCGCCCGCCCGCCGGGGGTCAACTGGAAGACGCACGCGGCGACTTGCCGGGCGCTGATGGCGATGGATCCCGAGTCATGCACGGGCCCGACTACGGGACTGGCCGACCGCGGTTCGGGACACTTCGTTCGATCCGCTAGAATCCCGCGGACTTCCGACCGGCGCATTCCGAGAACGCCTCGCCGCCGGTGCCCTGCCGCCGCGCGGAGCGATTCTCCTCTCGTCCGCGGCCCGCCGGGCCATTCCCGACCCCAACCTTTCAGCGTCACCCCTCCTCCGACCCCATCGAGCCTCCGATCACCCTCCGACCACCTTCGGTCGGGGCGCGAGCGAGAGCCGCCCGAACCCTCGCCATGGCCGTACCCATCAGCCAGATGTGGACCGTCGCGACCTATGTCCTGAAGCAGAAGCTTCGGGGCAATCGCCGGTATCCGCTCGTCCTCATGCTTGAGCCGCTCTTCCGCTGCAATCTCGCCTGCGCCGGCTGCGGCAAGATCCAGTACCCGCCGCACATCCTGAAGAAGCAGCTCACCCCCGAGCAGTGCTTCCGGGCGGTCGAGGAGTGCGGCGCGCCGATGGTGTCGATCCCCGGCGGCGAGCCGCTCCTTCACCCGCAGATCAAGGAGATCGTCGAGGGGCTCGTCGCCCGACGGAAGTACATCTATCTCTGCACGAACGCGCTCCTGCTGAAGGAGAAGCTCGAGGCCGGCTGGTTCAAGCCAAGCAAGTACCTCACCTTCAGCGTGCACATGGACGGTCAGGAGGAGCACCACGACTTCGCCGTCTGCCGCGAGGGCACCTACGCGAAGGCGGTCGAGGGCATTCGCCTCGCCGTCGAGCGGGGCTTCCGCGTGACGACGAACACGACGCTCTTCCAAGGCGCCGATCCGAATTCGGTGCGGCGCTTCTTCGACGAGATGATGGAGCTCGGCGTCGAGGGGATGATGGTCTCGCCGGGCTATGCCTACGACAAGGCGCCGGACCAGAAGAACTTCCTCCAGCGGAAGCGGACGAATGATCTCTTCGAGATGATTCTGTCGAATCGCAAGGACGGCAAGCGGCAGTGGAAGTTCAACCAGTCGCCGCTCTTCCTCGAGTTTCTCATGGGGCGCCGTGAATATCACTGCACGCCCTGGGGCATGCCGACCTTCAACATTTTCGGCTGGCAGAAGCCCTGCTATCTCCTCCAGGAAGGCTACGCCGACAGCTTCAGGGAACTCATCGAGACGACCGAGTGGAAGAACTACGGCGTCGAGAGCGGCAACCCGAAGTGCCAGAACTGCATGGTGCACTCCGGCTACGAGGCGAGTGCGGTGAACCACACCTTCGCAAGCTTCGGCGGCATGTTCGCGACGGTGAAGGCGATGCTCTTCAACACCTACGCGAATCCAGCCGCGAAGGGCCGCCTCGCCGAAGAGGCCGCCAAGCCCCACGGCCCGATGGCCCAACTCGTCCAGATCGGGCTCGCCCAGGATGTCGTCGAGAAGGACGGCACGCGCACGGTGAAGCTGGTCGAGGCCGGCTCGGCTGCGTGAGTGGGTGGGCGGCTCGAAGCTCTGTCGCCAGGTGCGAGTGTTCGAGGAGATGGCCATGGCTACGTCCGAGCCGCTTCAGCCAGCTGGAGGTGAGCATGGCGGTACGAAACGCCTGAACGCGCTGCGACATGGTGAGGGTTTGGTGTTTGATGATGCGTATCTCGGGCTTCGCCGCGAACTCGAGGCGTATGCCCGCGCAGCGGCCGGGGCGAGAGCGGGAGAAGCGGACTTCCAACCCGAGAGCATCGTGGCCGACGCGCTGGCTCGAGGGATGGGGCCAGCGCTCGCGGCGTGCGACGATGATGAACATCTCGCGGGCTGGCTCAGGGTTGCCGTGCGGCACGAACTTCTCGACGAGGTCGTGCATGAGCCCATCAGCGATCTCGGCCCGGGCGAGCGCCTCACATCGTTCCTTCTCGGCGCGGGCCTCGGCCACGACGCGCATGGTGTTGGAAAGCTCAACACGACGCCAAACCCAGTGCGAAGGCCCGCCTGGGCGACGAGGCGAAGGGGCCGCACGGCACTCTACGCCTCCGTGGTTCTCCGCCGGCTTCCCTTCAGCGCGCAGCCGCGCCGGACTTCGCCGCGAGCTTCGCCGCAAGCTTGTCGATCGTGTTCACGCCTCGGAATGTCGCTCGGCCTTCGAGCGCCTTCTCGAGCGTTGCCAGGGTGACCTTCGACTCGCTTTGCTTCACGTCGCAGAGCCAGAGGATGTGTCGGCCGTCGACGAGGAAGCGGTCGACCGGACTCGGGATCGCGGCAATCCGTCGTTTGGCGGCCGCGTCGGGTGGGGCGGCGCAGAAGCCGACGACCACGGTCGGAACGAATCCGCGGGCCTTTGCCAGCGCCGGCCCGGCCGCGAGGGCGATGACCTCTTCCTCGGTCCGAAGGAACGGGTTCACCTCGTAGCCGAGCTTCTTCGCCAGCGTCGATTCGATCGCCCGGACGAGCGTCGGCTCCTTCTTCGTGCTTGCGAAGAGCACATTGCCGCTCGCGATGTAGGTCGAGACGTCGTCGAACTCCATCGCCTCGAAGATCGAGCGGAGTCGGGCCATGGGGGTCACGCGGCCGCCGACGTTGATGGCCCGAAGGAATGCGATGTAGCGAGGCATCGGACCATCGTTGCAGAAAGCCCGACGCCTCGGGCCAACCAAATCCGTTTCGCGTCGCGTCACGTCGCGGTCAGGTGCCATCGGCTGGCGGCAGAAGCGGCTCCATCGCCCGTACCCGCTCCAGCAGCCCTTCCAGCGTCCCCACGCGATCGGCCTCGGCAGGAGGCTTGTCATGGCGCCAGCGAAGGATCCGCGGGAAGCGCAGGGCGATGCCGGCCTTGTGGCGGGCGGAGCGCTCAAGACCTTCGAATCCAAGCTCGAAGACCATCGTTGGTTCGACGAATCGAAGCGCTCCGCGCTTCGCCTTGGTCGTCGCACGCACCTGGCGGTCGACCTGAGCGATCTCCGCATCGGTGAGGCCCGAATAGGCCTTCGCGATCGTCACCAGTTCCGGGCCGCTTGCCCCGTCGCGCCAGATCGCGAAGGTGTAGTCGGTGAGGAGATTCGCCCGTCGTCCGGAGCCCGGCTGCGCCGCGATGAGGACGGCGTCGATTGTGTAGGGATCGACCTTCCATTTCCACCAGCCCGCGGCGCGTTCGCGACCGACTCCGTACGCGCCGTCCAGCCGCTTGAGCATGAGTCCCTCGACGCCGAGTTCGCGACTTCGTTCGCGCTCGCTGCGGGCTTCGGACCAACTCGTAAGCCCGAGGGCAGGCGAGAGACTCAGGTCGTCGTCGTTGAGCGTGGTCACAAGCGCCGTGAGCCGCTTGCGGCGCTCACCGAGGGGTCGCTGTCGGTCGTCGATGCCCTCGGCCTCGAGCAGGTCGTAGGCGATGAAGTGGACGCGCTCGAGTTCGAAGAGGCCCGGCTCGGCCTTCCATGCTCCGCGCTTCGCGTTGAGGCGCGTCTGAAGTCGCGTAAAGGGCAGAATGCGCATGCCCTCGCCGACCGATGCGCGTTCGACAAGAAGCACTTCGCCGTCGAGGACGGTGCCCTCGGGCAGTCGCCTCGCCAACGCGACGAGTTCGGGAAAGCTCCCGTCGATCCGCTCCTCGCCTCGGCTCACCACCGCCGTTCCGCCGCTGCGATGGAGCAGTTGGCAGCGAATCCCGTCAAACTTGCGTTCAACAAGCCAGCCGTCGATCGTGCCAAGTTCCTCCGGCTCGCCGTCGAGCGGCGATGCGAGGCAGAAGGGATAGGGACGCGTCGGAAGCGAATCGCTCTCGTCGCGATGGATGAGCGCGGTCCACTGATCGGCACTCGGTTCGACCGTTCCGTCGACGGCCTTGGCAAACGCGCCCATGAGTCGATGGGTGATGGTGGCGACATCGAGCCCGGACACTTCGCTCACGGCGCGAACGACAATCCCGTGGGCGACGCCCATGCGAAACGACCCGCCGATGAGCTTGTGGTAGATGAACCGCTCATCGCTCGTGAGACGGCGCCACGCGTCGGTGACGATCGCTCGTGCCCGCTCGTTCGATGCGCCGGCAAGCGACCGGACCGATTCGTCGACGAATTGGCGAAGCGACGGCAGCGGTGCGTCGGGATCCGCGCGGTCTGGAAGAAGCGTCGCGAGCGTTTCGCCGAGATCGCCGACGCTTTCGTAGCAGGCATCGAAGAGCCACGGCGGAACGCCCGACTCCTCGCAGGCCCAGGTGCGCAGGAGCGTCGTCGTCACCGGCCGGCGGCCCCGTCGCCCGAGGAGCGCCGCGAGCGCGAGGGCCGCGTCCTCGGGCGGCGCAGCCCGAAAGTACGCGACGAGGGCCTCGGTCTTCCGGGTCGAACTCGTCGTCGACGCGAGTGCGAGACAGAGCGCGGCGAAGCGTCTCATGGCGCGAGCTCCGCCCGCGAAGCAGTGTCGCCACTCGGAGGAGCGTCACCACTCGAAGCCGTGTCCTCGGCCTGCGCATCCTGTGCACTCGCGGCGAAGCGCGTCGGCCAGATCCGCGTGCGGAGGCCGCGCTCGGCGAACCAACGCGCAGCGGGTTCGACGAAGCCGTGCGTGAGACCGACCTCCTCGCAACCGCTTGCCGCGACCGCCTCGTTGAGTCCCGGCCAGTCGACATGATCGGAGAGGACGAAGCCGCGATCGAGCGACTGCCGTCGACGGATTCCGCGCACGCGCATCCATCCGCTCGCAGCGGCGAACTCCGCCGGCCCGAAGCTTCGCACCCACGGCGTGCCGAAGGCGGACTCGGGCGCGATGACGAGCGCCTGGCCGCGATGATCCTTGGCGAGTTCCTTCGTCGCCGGAAGCGTCGGCGGCAACGGGACTCCCTCGGCTCGATGTGCCTCGACCATCGGCGCGATCGCGCCGTGCAGGAGAATCGGTCCATCGTTCGGCATGTGTCGCAGGATGCGCTGGGCCTTGCCGAGCGAGTAGGCGCCGATCATCGCGGTCATGCGCTTCGCCCGACAAGCCGCCCACCACGCCGCGATCTCGTCGTGCACGCGCTCCGCCGGCGGCCATCGATAGATCGGCAACCCGAAGGTGCATTCGGTGATGAGGACGCGGCAGCGCACCGGCTCCCACGGCGTCGCGACGCGGTCGTCGACGAGCTTGTAGTCGCCGGTGACGACCCAGACATCGCCGTCGCACTCGATGCGAACCTGCGAGGAACCAAGCACATGGCCGGCCGGATGCAGCGAGAGCTTCACATCGCCGATTCTGCGGCGCTCGCCGTACGCAAGCGTCTCGATCGAAGCGTTCGGCAGACGGCGGCGGAGCACGCCGGCGCCGCTCGCCTCGCAGAGATACCGTTGCGATCCAGGCCTGGCGTGATCGCTGTGGGCATGCGTGATGATCGCCCGGTCGACGGCGCCCCATGGATCGATATGAAATCCGCCGCGCGGGCAGTGGAGTCCGTCGCGATCTTCGACGATCAGGTCACGCACGGAGGACTCGGTAGCGGGCGACGAGATCGTCGTCTCGACGATGGGCCGAGAGGAGTCGGAATCGTCGCGCGTCATCGATGGTGGCGGGGGCGTCTCCACGCACCGCTCGCTGCGCTTCCGCATCGCCGACGATCCGCGGCGCCGTGAAGACCCACGCTTCCTGCACCAAGCTCTCGCGCATGAGAGTGCCGAGGAGTCCACCGCCGGCTTCGACCAGCACGGTCGCGACGGACCGCTCGCGGGCCAATGCTGCGAGAAGCGGGCGAATCTCACCCTGCGGTCCGAGGGCCATCACATCGACGCCCCGTTCGCGCAGGCCATTTGCCGGACCGCCGTGCACGAGTTCAGGCAGGCTCGCCACGATCGTCGGGGCGGCGCCGGTATCGAAGAGTCGGAGCGAGCGAGGCGCCTCGAGCGAGGGATCGATGAGAATCCGAAGGGCCCGCCTGCGCACCCGCACGCCGCGGGCGGTGAGTGCCGGATCGTCTGCGATCGCCGTGCCGAGGCCGGTCATGATCGCATCGACGCGGCCGCGCTCGCGGTGCACCATGCGCCGTGAGCGGACGCTTGAGATCCACTGCGAGTGGCCGCTCCGCGTGGCGATCGCTCCGTCGATCGTCTGCGCCCACTTCGCGATCGTCCACGGGAGCCCGCTCCCGATGCGATGGAGAAACGGAGCGTTCAGCTCATCGCAGACCGGCGATGCGACGCAGCGGACCTCGATGCCGGCTTCGCGCAGCGTGGCCGCTCCGCCGACGGCGATCGGATTCGGATCGGGCTGGGCGTAGATCACGCGACGGACGCCCGAGCGAATGAGGGCATGCGAACAGGGGGGCGTTCGGCCGTGGTGATTGCATGGTTCGAGCGTGACGAACGCGGTCGTGCCGCGGGCCCGCTCGCCGGCTCGAGCGAGCGCCATCGCTTCGGCATGGGCCTCGCCGCAGCGACGATGGAAGCCCTCGGCGACGATCGCGCCGTGGTCGTCGACGAGGATGCAGCCGACCATCGGGTTCGGCTCGGCGCCGCCATGGCCGCGGAGGGCAAGCCGCGCCGCACGGGCAAGCATCGTCCGTTCCCGCGCGAGTTCGCCGATCCTCTCGCTCATAGCGAAATCACCGTGGTTTCGTCGTCGGGAACGGGTGGAAGACTGGTCGTCGGCTGGGCCTTCGCAGTGAAGGTCAGGCTGGCGACGAGAAGGTCATCGTCGAGCACGCCGTTCGTGAAGCTATCGACGAGTGAGAGGAGATACTCCGGCCACGAGGGCGGAGGCGGCTGTCGCTTGAGCGCGTCGCGCAGCCGCTGGAGTCCCCACTTGCGATTGCGGCGATCGCGTGCCTCGAAGACGCCGTCGGTGTAGGCGAGGATCTGGTCGCCCTGCTCGAGGGGGAGCGTGACATCGTCGACGCCGAAGTCCTGCGGCTGGAGCACACCGAGAAGCGCCGTGGTGCTGTCGATCTCGCGGAGCGCTCCGCCGCGGCCGCGCACGAAGAGCGGCGGATGGCCGCCGTTGGCGTAGGTCATCGTTCCGGTGCGCGGATCGATGCGCAGCATGAGCGCGGTGGCGAAGATCTTGTGCGGCGCAAGCGTCAGCAGCACATACCGATTCAGGAGGGAGAGCACGCTGCCCGGCCGGAGATAGGGATGCTCGTAGCGCAGGCGTTCCAGCTCGCCGTAGAGGCGGTTGACCGTCATCGCAGCGACGAGTCCGTGGCCGGTGACATCGAGCAGCGTCAGGTGGATGATGCCGTGGTGGTCGGTCCAGACATGAATGAAGTCGCCGCCGACCTCCTGGGCGGGGCGATAGCGATACTCGAAACGAAAGTGGGCGTCCTGCGAGGCCTTCGGAAAGAGGCTCTCATGGATCTTCCGTGCCTGCTGAAGCTCGCGACGCATCGAGACGAAGAAGCGATTGGAGAGTTCGCGACGGAATCGGCGGCGATGGCGGGTGAGCCGAAAGTGCGCAAGCAGCATGCCCGGCACGAGAACGAGCGGCGAGGCGACGAGCGTGAGCGCGGTCGGCCACCACTCGCCGCGGATTGCGCCACGCGTTGCGGTGAAGACGGCCCAGGCACAGAGCAGCGGGAGAATCGGACGGAGGCTCTCCCTCGGTGTCCACGGCAGGAACGCCGACGCCATCACATGCCAGAAGAGGATCGAGAGGATCGGCGGAATGGGCATCCTGCCGAAGAAGAGCAGCATCGCAAGCTGGAAGACGAAGGTCGTCGCCCCGAGCGTGAGGATGAGTCGCGTCGCGGCGGCGACGGCCTGTTCGCGCCGTTCGATGAGCGGCCGGACGAAAAGATAAAAATGCAGGGCAATGATCAGGACCGCGGCGGACCCGAGCACATTGGCGAACTGTCCGGTGAGGCCGGCCTCGAGATCGGCGCCGCCGGCGACATCGCCGAGGAAGCTCACGACGCGGAGCGACGCCTCGAGCGTCACCAGCCCGACGAACGCGACGCACAGCCACGCGAATCGCGCCCGAAACCAGCGCTCGAGTTCAAGCTCGTACGCCCCGTCCATGACCCCATCCGACACCCCGCCCTCGATCGCGTCGGCGTGACGAGCGATGGGGGGGAGGGCGGCGTTTTCGGATGCGTGCTCGTCGCTGGCCATGTGGCTCACCTCGGCGTCCCTGCCGATGGGATGGGATCGGATCGTAGCGGCAGGCGCGGGGCCTGCGGCGGGGACGACAACGGCCCGACCGGTTGGTCGGGCCGTTGTCGACTGGTTGGTTGCTCGTCGCGATAGGCGACTTGCGATTACTTCTTGAGGACCTCTTCCTTGAGACGGTCCGGCATGAGTCGGTACTCGGCCGGTTCCATCGTCGAGGTCGCACGACCCTGGGTCATCGAGCGGAGCGAGGTGGTGTAGCCGAAGAGTTCCGAGAGGGGAACTTCCGCGGTGATGATGCGGACGACGCCGCGCATCTCGCTGTCGACGATGTGGCCGCGACGGCTGGCGATGTCACCGGAGACGTTGCCGAAGAACTCGTCGGGGGTGGTGACGACGAGCTTCATGATCGGCTCGAGGAGACCGATGCCGGCCTTGTGGCACGCTTCGCGGAAGGCGAGCGAACCCGCCTGCTCGAAGGCGACCTGGCTCGAGTCGACATCGTGGTAGCTGCCGAAGATGAGCTCGACCTTGATGTTGATGACCGGATAGCCGCCGAGGACGCCCGACGCGGCAGCCTGGCGGATGCCGTACTCGACGCTCGGGATGAACTCGCGGGGGATGACGCCGCCGGCGATCTTGTCGACGAAGACGACGCCGTCTTCCATCTTCAGCTCCTGCGCCTCGGCCTCTTCCTTCGTGATCGGGCTGACGTTGACGACGGCGTCGCCGAACTGGCCGCGACCGCCGGTCTGCTTCTTGAAGAGACCGCGGACCTTGTCGGCCGTGCCGGTGATCGCCTCGCGGTAGCTGACCCGCGGACGACCGACGTTGACGCCGATCTTCATGTCGCGCTTCAGCTTGTTGGCGATGATCTCGAGGTGAAGCTCGCCCATGCCCGCGATGATCGTCTCGCCGGTCTCGTCGTTGTAGCTCGAGCGGAACGAGGGATCCTCGCGACGGATGGTCTGGAGGGCCTCGCCGAGCTTCTTCTTGTCGTCTGCGGTGATCGGCTCGATCGACATCGAGATGACCGGCTCCGGGAACTCCATGCGCTCGAGGACGATCGGGTTGTCCGGATCGCAGAGCGTGTCACCGGTGTAGCTGTGCTTGAGGCCGACGACCGCGACGATGTTGCCGGCGTCGGTGGAGTCGAGGGCCTCACGCTCGCGGGCGTGCATCTCGTAGATGCGGCTCACATTTTCCTTGCGGCCGTTCACCGGGTTCACGACGCGCGAGCCCTTGTCGAGCTTGCCCGAGTAGACGCGGATGTAGGTGAGGTCGCCGTGGGTGTCGTTGACGACCTTGAAGACGAGCGCCGAGAAGGGAGCGTCCGGCGAGTGCGGACGGGTCATCGGGACATTCTTGTCCTTCGGATCGGAGCCCTTCATGTCCGGGCGCTCGGTCGGATTCGGCAGGTAGTCGATGACGCCGTCGAGCACGCGCTGCACGCCGATGTACTTGAGGGCCGACCCGCAGAAGACGGGGAAGCACTTCTGGGCGATCGTGCCAATGCGGAGAGCCTTCTTGATCTCCTCGGGGGTGATCGAGTGCTCGTCCATGATGAACTTCTCGGTGAGCGAGTCGTCGAGCTCGGCGGCCTTCTCGACGAGGTCGTGGCGCCAGTAGTCGGCGAAGTCGCGCATCTCGGCGGGGATGTCCCGCTCATCGACCTTCGCGCCCATCGCGTCCTTGTCGAAGTAGTAGGCCTTCATCGTGAGGAGATCGATGATGCCCTCGAAGTCGTCGCCCTTGCCGATCGGGATCTGCACAGCGATGGCATTCGCGCCGAGGCGCGTGCGGATCGAGTTGAAGCTGAACTCGAAGTCGGCGCCGGTCTTGTCCATCTTGTTGATGAGGCAGCAGCGCGGCACGCCGTAGCGGTCGGCCTGGCGCCACACGGTCTCCGACTGGGCCTCGACGCCTTCCTTGCCGTCGAAGACGGCGACGGCGCCGTCAAGGACGCGGAGCGAACGCTCGACTTCGATGGTGAAGTCGACGTGGCCCGGGGTGTCGATCAGGTTGATCTTGTACTCGACGCCATCCTTGGTCCACGGGCAGGTCGTCGCCGCGGACTGGATGGTGATGCCGCGCTCCTGCTCCTCCTGGAGGAAGTCCATGGTCGCGGTGCCTTCGTGCACCTCGCCCATCTTGTAGGTCTTGCCGGTGTAGTAGAGGACGCGTTCGGTGACGGTGGTCTTGCCTGCGTCGATGTGGGCGCAGATGCCGATGTTGCGGACTTTGGACAGGTCGGTGGGCATGGCTGAAGTTCCGGACGGAGTCAGAGAGTGACAGTTGGTTCGAGTGAATCGCCGCGGAGACGCGTGCTTGTCGCAACGCGGGGGGCGAGGAAGGGTGCTGGACCGATTCCCTCGACCGATGCCCTCGTGCCGTGAGCGGCAGGAGGCGTCGGAGTCGGGGAGGAGAGGCCCATCGGCGAATGCCGATGCGAAGCCCCTCGAAGCAAACGATGTATGTGAGCGATGCGTGCGACGGCGGGGGCGGGGACGAGGTCCAGCGCTACCCCTCAGCAGGGGTCAGGTGGTCCGTCGTCTCCGTCATCGGAAGAGTCAGGGTCAGGGTCGTCGTCGTCGTCGCCAGGCATCGTGAAAGACCTTCGCGCCGCGCCCTCTCCGCTCCTCCGTCGATCGATCGCACGACGCTGGGGGAGTGGGGGGTCGCTTGGGGAAGAATCCAAGATCGTACCGAACGCCGGGGGTGATTCAAGGGGTGCACTGCTTGGAACGGGTGCGATCGGGTGCTCCCGAGGCATCGCGAGGGGGGGCCGCGGCGACCCGGGCCCCCCGGCCCGGCATCCGGGCGGGAAGCCAGCCGACCCAAACCAGCGAGCCACCATTGGTGAGGGACCGGTGCTCCCCGGCCCCCCCCGGGCCTCCCCGGGCCTTCCCGGGAATGCGTCGCGGGTGGTGGGCGGGTAGGGGGCGCCGTGCCGCCACGCTCCGAGGCCTCTCCTCGGCTCGTGACCGCCCCGATCGCCACGGGCGTCGCCTCAACCGGTTTCGGCACGCTCGTCGGCCAACTGAGTGGCGGCAATCGATGCCCCATCGGCGGCGGGACATATTTCTTTCTCCGCCCTATCGAACTTGGGGTATCGAACTCGCTCGTCCGATTGTTGACTCTCGCCCGTGCTACCTCGACCGCACAAGCTGTTCGTTGGTGAACCCGAGGGTCCGCATCGTCGGCGTGATGTCCTTCAGATAGCGCCGTCCATCCTCGACATAGCCAGCCGTCGGCTTCAGTTCGGCGATGTGGCCGCGGAAGAAGCGATTCATGCGTTCCATGAAAAGCTCGCGGGTGAACTTCGCGGTCATCGAGGCGAGTGCGTTGGGCAAGTGACGCGATTCGCTTTCGACTTCGAAGCTGATGGTGAGCGCGCCGCGGTCGTCCTCGAGTCGGTAGCGGCTGAGCGTCTCGGTCTCGGCGACAATCGTTATGCGGGCCTCCGGAAAGAAAAGCTGGAGCGGCTGGCGATAGTGCACGCGTCCGCCGTGGCGGTCGATGACGACGCGCGGATGCTGGCCGGCGTGCGACCGCCAGAGTCGATCGACATGGCGAAGGGCCATATCGAAATTGAGTTCGCTCTTCTGGCTCTTGGCGGCGCGTTCATTGAAGCGCCGGCCGTCGAGGACCTCGCAGGCAAGCGGCAGGAAGCGGACCCCGGTTGCGCCAGCCGCAACACGCAGGCGATTCGTGGCGATGGCGATCCCGTCGCGGTCGTTCCCCACCGGAAGTTCGGTCGTCGATCCGTACCACGGGGCGTCGGCGAGCGAGGGCACCTCAACACCGAGTGCGGCGAAGAGCTCGCTGTCGTTGGCGGACCCTGCGACGCCCGCTCCCGCAGCCAGTCCCGCGACGCTCAGAACGCCCCGCTCGAGATGACGGAGCGGATGCGACTTCGATTCCTTTGCGCCCTTCAGCCGCTTGCTGTCGGCGATCGCGATCCGCGACCGCTTGTCGCCCGGAGCGTCGCAGACCGCGTCCTTGAGGAGGGTCCAGAGGTTTGGGGCCCGCAGGTCCGGGGCGTGCGGATCGAGCCCCTCGATCGCGACCGTCGCGCAGCCGACGCAGAGGGGGCCGAGCAGGGGGCCGTACCCGGCCTCGTCGATGCCTGCGTAGATCAGCACGGGCGGGAGCGTACGATCCGCGGGCGGTGACCACGCGAACCGACATCTTGTCCCGACTCCCGGCAGCGAACACCGGCGGCGGTGGCCGTGGCTAAGGTCCTTTTGGCCATGTCAGGCGGCGTCGATTCGAGCGTCGCTGCCGCACTGCTCCAGGGCGAGGGGCACGAGGTGGTCGGCTGCTTCATGCGGCTCGGTTCGCCGGGCGAGGAGCTCGAGGGGCTGGTCGATCCGGATGCCGCATGCAGGATGCGCGGCGGGACGGCGCTGCCGCAACTGAAAATCGGCCACCAGGGCTGCTGCTCGATCAACGACGCCGCCGACGCGAGGCTCGTCGCGGCGAAGCTCGGCATTCCCTTTTATGTCTGCAATTTCAAGAAGGACTTCGGGCGCATCGTCGACTATTTCGTCGGCGAGTATCACGCGGGGCGCACGCCGAACCCATGCGTTCGCTGCAACGACTGGCTGAAGTTCGGAAAGCTTCATGACTACGCGATGCAGATCGACGCCGAGTTCGTCGCGAGCGGGCACTACGCCCGCATCGGCCGCGACGAGTCCGGCCGACCGACGCTCCTCCGCGGCATCGATCATGACAAGGATCAAAGCTATGTGCTCTTCGGCGCACCGCGCGAGCGCCTCGCCCGGATGATGCTGCCGATCGGCGGCCTCGCGAAGAGCGAGGTCAGGCGCCTCGCGAAGGAGTTCGACCTTCCCGTCTTCGATAAGCCCGATTCGCAGGAAATCTGCTTCGTTCCCGACAACGACTACGCGGGCATGATCGGGCGGCGCGACCCGTCGAGCATTCGGCCCGGCGCAATCGTCGACGAGAGCGGGCGCGTCCTCGGCGAACATCCCGGCCACCAGCATTTCACCGTCGGCCAGCGACGCGGTCTCGGGATCGCCGCACCGCGCCCGCTCTATGTCGTCGGCAAGGACGCCGCGACGAATCGCGTCGTCGTCGGCGAGCGCGAGTCGCTCTTCTCGACCGGTTGTACCGCCGCCGAGGCGAACTGGCTCAGCGATCCGCGGCCCGACGCCGATGGCTGGGAGCGCTGCACGGTTGCGATTCGCTACAACAGCGATCCCGTACCGGCGCGGGTGCGGGCGAGCGGGGAACGGACCGTCGACATTCGCTTCGACGAGCCGCAGATGGCCGTCGCGCCCGGGCAGGCGGCGGTCTGTTACGACGATGACCGCGTGATCTGCGGAGGATGGATCGATCGAGCGATGCAGCCGCAGCGACCGAGCGACGCTTCGCTCGGAGGGGGATGCACTTCATGACCACACCGGAAGCAATTGAGCGGGCGAGGAAGTTTTCGTCACAGTTTCGCGTCACCGACGGGTCGCGATTCAAGTTGAAGGATTTCGATCCCGCCGATCGGGGCGGCCTCACCGACGAGCACAAGGCGGAGTCGAAGGACCTCCTGCGCGAAGCCGTCGAACTCCTCGCCGAGGAGCAGAACATGCTCTACGCCCAGGATCGCTGGTCGCTTCTCCTCGTCTTCCAGGCGATGGACGCAGCGGGCAAGGATGGCGTCATCAAGCATGTGATGTCAGGCATCAATCCGCAGGGCTGTCAGGTGCATTCGTTCAAGGCACCCTCGGCCGAGGAACTCGATCACGATTTTCTCTGGCGGTCTGCGTGTCGCCTGCCCGAGCGCGGTCGGATCGGCATCTTCAATCGTTCGCATTACGAAGAGGTCCTCGTCGTCCGTGTGCATCCCGAGCTGCTCGCCCGGCAGCGCCTGCCGGAGCGGCTCGTCGGCGACGACATCTGGGCGAAGCGTCACAAGGACATCCGTCGCTTCGAACGCTATCTCGCGCGGAACGGCACCGTCGTCCGGAAGTTCTTTCTTCATGTTTCCCGCGAGGAGCAGAAGCGCCGATTCATGGAGCGACTCGAGAATCCCGAGAAGCACTGGAAATTCTCCGCGGCGGACATCCGCGAGCGCGGACACTGGGACGAATACATGCACGCCTACGAGGACGCGATCCGGGCGACGGCAACGAAGGACGCCCCGTGGTACATCGTTCCCGCCGACAACAAGTGGGTGTCGCGTCTCGTCGTCGCGTCGGCCGTGATCGACGCGATGTGCTCGCTCGACCTGCACTATCCGGTCGTCGGACCGGAGAAGCGGGCGGAGCTCGAGGCGGCGCGGGCACAGCTCCTCGCCGAGCGGTGAACCTGCCCGGATCCGCTATCATCGCCGTCTTCCCGTTCGCCCACTTTGCCCAGAGATTCCACCATGGCCGCCACTGCAACCATGTCGTCCTCGTCGCTTGAGCAACTCCTCGGGGCCGACGCGGCCTCGCTCCTCTCGCACACCGCAAAGGTCGATCGCAAGCATCTGCACCTGCCCGGCCCCGACTTCGTCGACCGGATCTTCGCCCCGACCGACCGCAGCCCGCAGGTCCTTCGCAATCTTGCGTGGATGTTCAACACGGGTCGTCTCGCGGGCACCGGGTATCTCTCGATCCTCCCGGTCGATCAGGGCATCGAGCACAGCGCCGGCGCGAGCTTCGCGAAGAACCCGATGTACTTCGATGGCGAGAACATCGTGAAGCTGGCGATCGAGGGCGGCTGCAACGCCGTGGCGACGACCTACGGTGTGCTCGGCTCGGTGAGCCGGAAGTACGCCCACAAGATTCCGTTCCTCGTCAAGATCAATCACAACGAGCTGCTCACCTATCCGAACCAGGCGAAGCAGATCATGTTCGGCACGGTGCGCGAGGCATGGAACTTGGGCGCTGCCGCGGTCGGCGCGACGATCTATTTCGGCAGCGATGACGCGGGCCGCGAGATCATCGAGGTCGCCGAAGCCTTCCAGGAAGCGCACGAGCTCGGCATGGCAACGGTGCTCTGGTGCTACATCAGGAACAGCGCGTTCAAGAAGGATGGCAAGGACTACCATGTCAGCGCCGACCTCACCGGTCAGGCGAATCACCTCGGCGTGACGATTCAGGCCGACATCATCAAGCAGAAGCTGCCTGAACTCAATGGCGGCTACACCGCGCTCAACAGCGGCAACTCGAGCTACGGCAAGCTCGACAAGCGGATGTACTCGGATCTCTCGACCGATCACCCGATCGACCTCTGCCGCTATCAGGTGCTCAACTGCTACTGCGGCCGCGCGGGCCTCATCAACAGCGGCGGCGCGAGCGGCGAGAACGACTTCGTCGAAGCCGCGAAGACCGCGGTCATCAACAAGCGCGCAGGCGGCATGGGCCTCATCTCCGGCCGCAAGGCGTTCCAGCGCCCGATGGCGGAGGGCGTGAAGCTCCTGAACACGATTCAGGATGTCTATCTCGATCCGAAGGTGACGATCGCGTAAGGCGCGACGGAGGAGAGAACGGGCGGTCTCCGGCGGGCGCGAGGATCGCACGGTTGCAGAGGGCCTTCGAGGCAGTATCGTGCCGCGAGAGTCCCTCCTACGCGACGCGTTGTGAAGCAACGCTGAATCGTCACGAGAGGCTCGCTTTCATTGGCGGAGCCGTAGCCGCATGTCGCAGAACGACGGGTGCGCGACTGCGGCTTCGGCTATGGGGGCTTCGCTTCATGGCATTCGGGCCACGCGCGTGTTCTCCCCAGAGGCGCGAGACCCCTGACAACCGAAGGACCACACGATGGCGATCAAGACTCTGCTCGTTCGAATCGGAGCCATCCTCGCGATCGCTGCGTTCTTCTGCACCCACACCCGCGCTGCGCAGGAGCCGGTTGACATCCCGGATTTCACCAAAGGGGCACGGATTCCCCAAGGCGCCAAGCACGATTGGAACCTGGGGCCGACTGGCCTGCGAGGGTGGATCTTCTCCGACAGGCTCGTGACCACCGACGCCCGGCAGATTCTGGTGACGACAGTCGACGAGGGGTCACCGGCCGGAACGATGTTCCAGGTCGGGGATGTGATCCTCGGCGTCGCGGGCAAGCCATTCTCGTACGACCCTCGCACCGAGTTTGGCAAGGCGGTGACGGAGGCCGAGACGGAAGATGGACAGGGCAAGCTTTCGCTCCTCCGTTGGCGGGCGGGTCAAACAGAAGAGATCGTCCTCCGCCTGCCGGTGCGTGGCCGCTTCAGCGCGACCGCCCCCTTCGATTGTGAGAAGTCGACACGATTGCTGAACGACGGCTGCAAGGCGCTGGCGGCGCGTATGGTGACGCCCGGGTACGCCGAGATGGACGCCATCCCTCGGTCGCTGAACGCGCTTGCGCTCTTGGCGAGCGGCAACGCCGAGTATCTGCCGCTCCTCAAGACCGAAGCCGAGCGGGCGGCCAGCTTCTCGACCCGTAGCATGCAGACCTGGTACTACGGTTACTGCACGCTGTTTCTCGCTGAGTATGTTCTGGCGACCGGCGATAAGTCGGTGCTGCCGGGTCTCGAGCGGCTCGCGAGGGAAGCAGCCGAGGGACAAAGTGCGGTCGGATCGTGGGGTCACGGATTCGCGATCCCGGACGGTCGCCTTGGCGGATACGGGATGATGAACTCACCCGGCCTGGTACTGACGATCGGGCTGGTCCTCGCGCGGGAAGCGGGCGTGCGCGATGCCGAGGTGGACGCGGCGATCGAACGGAGCGCCGCCCTGTTGCGGTTTTATGTGGGCAAGGGTTCGGTCCCCTACGGCGATCACGCGCCGTGGATGGAAGGGCACGAAGACAACGGCAAGTGCGGCATGGCGGCGGTTCTCTTCAACGCGCTTGGCGAGGCAAAGGGGGCCGAGTTCTTCTCGCGGATGAGCGTCGCGGCGCACGGTCCGGAGCGCGACTGCGGGCACACCGGAAACTACTTCAATATGTTGTGGGCCATGCCGGGTGTTGCGCTCTCGGGGCCGAACGCCTCTGGCGCATGGATGAGCGAGTTCGGCACATGGTATTTCGATTTCGCCCGCCGCTGGGACGGCAGCTACGCGCACCAAGGTCCACCGGAAAGGGACAACGACAGCTACGAGGGATGGGACGCGACTGGCACCTACCTCTTGGCCTATGCCATGCCACTGAAGAAGATCCGGCTGACCGGCGCGGGCGCGTCGGTCGTTCCAATGCTGGACATGGCGGCAGCGAGCTCTCTGATCGCCGACGGCCGCGGGTGGAGCAACAAAGACCGTACGAGTGCCTATGACAGTCTCGACATGGATCGACTCGTCGAGCGGCTCGGCAGTTGGTCACCGATCGTCCGCGAGCGAGCGGCCATGGCGCTGAGCCGTCGAAACGAGGTGCCTGTACCGGCGATCATTGCATTGCTTGATGCCCCCGGCACCGATGCCCCGAACTTGGATGCTCGCTACGGCGCCTGTCAAGCGTTGAGCCTGCTCGGTGATCGGGCCGCACCGGCGTTCGAGTCGCTTCAGCGGTGCCTTGCCGACAACGACCTTTGGCTGCGCATCAGGGCCGCCGACGCCTTGGCCAACCTGGGGCCATCCGCCAAACCCGCGATTCCGAAACTCCTGGAACTGCTCTCCGAGGTGGACACGGTCAACGACCCCCGGGGCATGCAGCAGCGGTATCTTGCGTTCGCGCTGTTCGGCAGTGATGGCGGCATGCTCCGCGGCTCGCTCGACGGGGTCGACCGCGAGGCGCTGTACCGCGCGGTTCGGGCCGGGCTGAAGAATCAGGATGGACGAGCGCGAAGCAGCCTCAGCTCCGTCTATCGAAACCTGTCCCTCGAAGACATCACGCCGTTGCTGCCCGCCATCCACCGGGCGATCGTCGAGCCAGCTCCGAGCGGTGAGATGTTCGCCGACGGCATTCGCGTGGAGGGGCTTCGTCTGTTCGCCACGCACAAGATCGCGGAGGGCATCCCGGCGTGTGTTGCGTATGCCCGCGCCCAGAACCCTTGGGAAAGCCAGATACGCACGCCGGAACTCATGAAAATCCTGCTGACATACGGCACCCATGCGAAGGCGGTCATCCCGGAGTTGACCAGGCTGGCGACCTACTTTGAGAAGGAAGAGCCGGACTTTCCGGCAGAGTTGATGAAGCTCAAGGCCGAGTCCGTGCGGGACGCGATCCGGCAGATCGAGGCATCGACCGAGACGCCGACGCTCGTCTACCTCGATGCAGGAACGGAAGAGAAGAGCCCCTAGCCCCTCATGCCGATGCAGCCACGACTCCACGCAAGGTCTTCATCCTTGCCGGACAGTCGAACATGCAAGGGCACGCCGCCATCTCGACTTTTGACTCGCTGGCGGATGACCCCAAGACCGCGCCGCTCCTTCGAGCGATGCGCGGGCCGGACGGCGCGCCTCGCGTCGCAGTGCGAGTGTGGATCACATCCGTCGGCTGTCTCGGCGATGCCTACTCCGACCTCACTGAGGCCAAGGGCAAGCTGACCGCCGGCTTCGGCGCACCGGAGAGCAAGATCGGCCCCGAAATCACCTTCGGCATCTTCATGGAGAAGGCCATCGACGCCCCAATCCTCATCATTAAGACGTCTTGGGGCGGCCGAAGCCTGCACACCGACTTCCGTCCACCGAGCGCCGGGCCATTCGTGATGGCGAAGGAAACGCAAGAGCTCTGGGACAAGCACCCCGAGGGAGCCCACGGCATCCCGAAGGTCGAGGAGCGGCCCACAGTCCTTGCCGAACGCGCTGCCGCCACCGGCGTCTGTTACCGCGAGATGATCAAGCATGTGAAGCATGTGCTTCAGGACATCAAGCGGGTGGTGCCCGAGTACGACGAGAAGCAAGGCTACGAATTGGCAGGGTTCGTTTGGTTCCAGGGATTCAACGACGATGTCGATGGCGGGGTGTATCCAAACCAGGACAGGCCCGGCGGCTACGACCAGGACGCCGATCTCTTGACCGACCTTATCCGCGATGTCCGCAAGGACCTCTCGGCTCGCACGCTGCCCTTCGTCATCGGCGTCATGGGAATGGACGGCATGAAGGGCGACAACGAAGGGCCGATGATGCACTTCCGCGCCGCCCAGCGCAAGCCCGCGACCTTGGACGAGTTCAACGGCACTGTGTGTGCGGTTGAGACGGCGCCGTTCTGGGATGAGGAGCTCAACGCGCTGCATGCGCGCATGGATCGCCTGAACGACACGCTCAATGCTCAATTGGGGGCCCAGCTCAAGGCCCAGTTCAGGGCCCAGTTCAGGGCCCAGTTCAGGGCCCAGTTCAGCCGCACCCCCGAGATGACGGACGACGACAGGGACCGAGCCCGCCAGAAGGCGATCGAGGAGAACTTCACACCCGAGGAACTCCGTCGCCTTCAGTCCGGAGTCTCGAACGGCGGATACCACTACCTCGGAGCGGCCACGATCATTGCCCCGATCGGCAAGGCGTTCGCCGACGCGCTCCTCCGCGCCGACGCACCGAAGAATTGATTCGATGCGAGCGGCCGCCATCCCTCCGCCGGGGTGGCGCGGTCCGTGACTCTCCGTCATCGCCGGAGCGTTCGACCAATCCAAGCAGTCCGTAGCGCCCTCCGGGCGCACACTCCTTACTGGCGCGACAGGCACTTGGAGAAGCCCCAACGCGCGGGGACCTGCTGGGATTCGTAGTAGACTTCGGCTTGCCCTTTCGAAGGAGGCATGAGCCACCATGTCCGCGATCGCTCGTTGGATGACAGTCCTTCTCCTCTCGACCAGCCTCCTCGCAGCTGCTGCAGTCGACGGTCGTCCGGGGATTCCCGAAGAGCGAACCGACGCGCTGGGCAAGGAGCAGTACGAGGAGATCAAGGCCGATCTGAAGAAGGCCGGCGCGACCATCGACCTGGCGTTCCTCGGGGATTCGATCACGCGACGCTGGCGGGGAGAGGACAACCAGGCGGTCTGGAAGAAGTACTGGGGCTCGTACAGGGCCGTCAACATGGGGATCGGCGGTGACCGAACCCAGCATGTGCTTTGGCGGCTGAAGAACGGTCACCTCGACGGCTATCAGGCGCGGCTCTTCGTGGTGATGATCGGAACCAACAACTGCTGGGGTCCGACCACCGTGCCTGAGGAGGTGGCGGCTGACATCAAGTCGATCATCGATCTCATCCAGGCGAAGCAGCCGTCGTCGAAGATTCTCCTTCTCAGCATTCTGCCCGTTGGCGAGAAGCCCAATCCGGGCCGTGAGTCGAGAGCAGCCATCAACGCGCTGATATCGAAGTTCCACGGCGGTCGCGTCACCTACATGGACATCGCGGCGAAGTTCCTTGAGGCTGATGGCAGCATCGGCAAGGCTGTCATGCCGGATGAGTTGCACCTCGCGCCCAAGGGATACGAGATCTGGGCGGATGCCATCCAGGCGAAGGTGCGAGAGCTGCTGGCTGAGGCCGACACTCGCTGAGGTCTGCCTCGATGCAGTCGCCCGAGAGCTTGACGTTCGGCTGCGCGCCGGTCGTCCCGCCGACGGCCCAGCCATTCGCCGTCGCGGTCCATCCGGTTTTCGGCGCACGCAGCGGCTGCGGCAATCGCCAGCGGAACCGGCGAACCGGCCCAACGGCCCCAGGCGCTCACGTGGCTCTCAGCTGTACGAAGCATCTCGCATTCCTCTCCTCCGTCGCGACGCCGCCCGTGCGAACGAGCTCGCGGTGCGACCTCGCGGTATCGCTTGAGACGGGGCCGGGGCAATGACCAGGCTGCAGGATGCGATGTCGCCGCGAGAGGACACTTCGGATCGAGTGGCTACCAGACCGGGGCACGGGCAGGGACCCTGCTGAACCGCGCGTTGGAGGTCAGGTTCACACCCGTGCACACCGGCCCCCCAATCACCGCGCCTCCGTCACGGATCGCACGCGCCCCATGCGCCGAGCATCACCGCGAGGTCGGCCCCGCCGACGACACCGTCGCCGTCGAGGTCGCCAGCACATCCCGGCCCCCAACCGCCGAGGAGGATCGCAAGATCTTCGCCGCTCACGACTCCATTGCCCGAGAGGTCGGCAGCGCAGGTCACGACGCCGGTCTCGACCGTGAGGCCCGCGAGCCAGACGCGTTGCACGCCGACTTCGCCGAAGTCGACGATCCGGACAAGAGCCAGCTTCTCGGTGAGGAACGCAGCGGGAAGATCGATTCGGACCTTGTCCATGCGCACCTGACCGTTGCCGAACACCTCGACCGTGGTCGTGCCGTTGATCGAGTTGGTGTAGGAGCCGGCGAAGTGATCGCGAATGTCCTCGTTGCCGACAAGCGGCTTGCTGTAGAACGCCCCGTTGCAGCCGTAGAACTCGACCGTCGCGAGCGACCCCGGTCCCGGCACGCCCCACCAGGAATTGATGAGGGCATGCACGGAGATCGCGTTGGCGACATCGACGGGCACCTCGAGCACGCGCGGGTTCTTGCCGGGCACCTCCTTCGCGTGCCAGGCGTTCAGTCCACTCGAGGGCGGAATCGAGAATGCAACGCCGCCGAGGAGAAGGTCGCCGGTCGGATAGAGCTCCCCGCCGGTTTGGAGCGCGGTGGACCAGTTGAAGGACGCCGAGAAGTCGACCGGGACGAAGTTCTCCGGCTGGGCGAACTCCTCGAGAGCGATCGAGAGGAAGCCTGCGCCCGAGACGGTTCTGCCACCGGCGCGAATGAGATAGCTCTCGCCCTGGGCGACGGTGAAGCTCATGGTCGAGGATCCGCCGCCGCAGCCGGCGCTGTCGTCGTCGCAGGCGATGAGCGTGAGCGCACCGCAGGTGCCCGCGTAGGCGGCAAGACGCGTGTCGAAGAATGACTCACCGCAGGTCGAGACGGTCGCGGTGCCGCTCGCGTCGGCCGTGTACGCGAACCACACATCCTTCACGATGCCTACGCCACTGCCTTCGTTGCATGACAAAGGAAGGGCGGGCTGGCTGTTCGTCGCACGCTGCGTGGTGAAGAGGGTCCGTCCCTCATGGACGACCAACGCGTTTATGCACTCATCGTTCAGCGGAGCCGACTCGAGCCTGAGTGCTGCACTGCCGGCGGCTCCAGCCGCGATCGGGCCGGTGGAGTTGGCGACCTCCAGGTTGATCTGCGGATTCGTCTGGCCAAATTCGTTCGAGCCCCACTGGACAAGCGTCAGGTTCGACCTGCGAGCCAGCGTGTGATTGGAGCCGGCTGCGATCTCGATCACCGTTCCCAGGTTCGCCGGGACATTGCACTGACCGCTCGTGTTGAGCCCCCAGCAGACGACGGTACCGTCGGCACGAAGTGCAACGCTGTGGCCGGTACCGGCGGCAACCTGCACGACATCGGTCAGGTTGGGCGGGACATTGCATTGACCGCTCGAGTTGAGCCCCCAGCAGGCGACCGTTCCGTCGGCCTTGAGGGCGATGGTGTGCGACGATTGGGCGTCGATGTCCACCACCGGGCCAAGATTGGCAGGCACGTTGCACTGACCGAACGCATTCCATCCCCAGCACACGACCGATCCGTCGCTCCTCACCGCGGCGGTGTGTGCGCTGCCGAGCGCGATGTCGATGCACGCACCGAGATTCGCCGGGACATTGCACTGACCTTGCGAATTCGCGCCCCAGCAGACGACCGTGCCGTCTGCCCTCCGGACGGCCGAGTGAGCCGAGCCAGCCGCGATCTGGATTGGCGGGCTCACACCTGCACCCTGACCGGAGCCCACATCCGCGGGGACATTGCATTGCCCGTTGAAGTTGGCTCCGATGCAGAAGACGGCGCCGTTCTGCCGGCGGACGATCGTGTGTTCGGTGCCCAATTCGACCTCGACGATTGGGCTCGCCTGCAGCAACGCCGGTGGGTTGCTTTGGCCGTAGAAGTTGTCCCCCCAACCAACCACCGTGCCGTCGGCCGTGCGTGCGACGGCGTGAGCGAATCCGGCGGCAATCTCGGTCACTCCGGTCAGGTTCGGGGGCACATCGCACTCCCCGAGGAATGAGCTCCCCCAGCAGACCACTGTGCCGTTGGTCCTGAGTGCGATGGTGAAGTAGTCGCCCGCGTCGATCTGAGCGACGGGCCCGAGATTCGCCGGCACAGTGCACTGACCGAACGAATTCTCGCCCCAGCAGACGACGGTTCCGTCACTCTTGAGGGCCACGGTGTGCGTGAGGCCGGCGGCGACCTTGACCACTGTTCCGAGGTTCGATGGGACCGAGCATTGGCCAGCATCGTTCGCCCCCCAGCACACGACGGTACCGTCGGTCCGCAGAGCGACGCTGTGCGCAGCGCCCCCGTCCACATCGATCACCGGACCGAGATTCGCGGGGACATTGCACTGGCCCGCGCCGTTCCAGCCCCAGCAGACAACGGACCCGCCCGACTTGATCGCGATGGTGTGAAGATCGCCTGCTGCCACCTTGTTCACGATGCCGAGATTCGCGGGGACATCGCACTGACCCAAGTCGTTGTTGCCGACGCACGCCACTGTGAAGTTGTTGCGGAGGAGAACGGTGTGAGCCGACCCGCCGGCGATGTCGATCGGGACGAAATTCTGCGGGAGGCTGGTCTGACCGTTGTTGTTGAGGCCCCAGCCGATGGCGCTCGTGTTCGTCGGGGAATCGACGATGACGAGCGAGTGGGAACCGCCGGCCGCGATCTTCGTCGCGAAGAGGAAGGCAGTTTGGCCCGCCGAGGTCGCGCCCCAGATCTGGATGGGGCCGGCGTCCTGTGGGGCGGCGGTGGTGGTTCCGGAGAGGACCAGCGCGGCAGCGGCACCGAGCACCGCCCGGGCCGCGGAGCGAAGATGGGGAAGCCGCAGGCGGTGCCGCCTGCCGGAGAGCGCTTGTCTGGCCGGCAGGATCACGGGTGGCTGTGATGTCGAGTGCGTCACGGTCGGGGACCTCATTCGTGCGGTTGATCGGGGGCTTCGGGGCGTGCGCGGGCACCTATCTGGGCCTCGCGGAACGCTCCGTCGACAGTGCGACGCGGCGCTCGGAAGAGGACCACTTTTCTCTTGAGGGGTCCGAAACCGTCCGATACCGTTCCTGCCTCGGGCTCGGCCAGGCGCTGGCAGCTCGATTCGCACTCGACATGGAGACTTCCGGCACCAGTCCCTCCTCTGATGTGACCCGCCTGCTCGTGGCGATTGGGGCTGGCGATCTGCGCGCGTCAGACGAGTTGCTTCCCTTGGTCTACGGCGAGCTCCGCAAGCTTGCGGCGCAGCGGCTCCGTCGTGAGCAGCCGGGGCAGACGCTCGATGCGACAGCGCTCGTCCACGAGGCGTACCTCCGTCTTGTCGGCGATGGCTCGTCAATCTGGAGTACCAAGGGACACTTCTTCGGTGCCGCCGCCCTTGCGATGCGCCGGATTCTGGTCGAACGGGCCAGGCGCGTCGGCCGCGAGCGGCACGGCGGAACGCGGCAACGCATCTCGCTTTCGGAGGTGATGCAACGCGAAGGTCTCGTCGGGCAGCGCATCGAATCGTCGGGACAGGACCGGTCGGCCGACAATTGCATCGATCTCGTGGCCCTCGACGGGGCGTTGCGTCGCATGGAGGAAGAGGACGAGCGGATGGCCCGCATCGTCATGCTGCGGTTCTTCGCCGGTCTCTCGATCGAGCAGACGGCCGAGGCACTCGATCTCTCCCCGACGACCGTGAAGCGCCAATGGGCCTGCGCTCGGGCATGGCTCTTTGACGAGTTGAAGCACCCTCATGCGTGATACCGACCCCGACCCGTCGCCGCGCGCCGCGTCATCGACTGCCGCTCGCGTTCGGGAGATTTTCCTCGCGGTCATGGACATGCCCGCCGAGGAGCGCGAGGCCGAGCTCGAGCGGCTCTGCGGTTCGGAACGCACGCGCGCGGATGCACTTCGGGCGCAGGTGCGCCGGATGCTCGAGGCCCACGACGGCGCGGCGGAGTTCGCGTCGTTCATGACATCGCCCGCGTCGGCGCTCGTTGAACCGAGCGATCACGAGGGGGCGCCGCTCCCCGATTGTATCGGTCGCTATCGCGTGCTCTCGCTTCTCGGGGAAGGCGGCTTCGGCAGCGTGTATCGCGTGAGCCAGACCGAGCCGATCGCCCGTGAGGTCGCCCTCAAGGTCATCAAGCCCGGCATGGACTCGGGGAGCGTCATCGCTCGCTTCGCGAGCGAGCGGCAGACGCTGGCTTCCCTCCAGCACGAGCACATCGCGAAGATCTTCGATGCCGGCGCGACCGCCGACGGCCGACCCTACTTCGTGATGGAGTTGATCGAGGGACTCTCGATCACGAAGCACAGCGACGCGCGGCGGCTCTCGATCGAGGAGCGGCTCGCGCTCTTCCTCGATGTCTGCGGCGCCGTCGAATACGCCCATCGCAAGGGCGTGATCCACCGCGACCTCAAGCCATCGAACATTCTGGTGCATATTGAAGGCAACCGCGCGGTTGCGAAGGTGATCGACTTCGGCATCGCTCGGGCGATCGATGGCGCGAGCGACGCCTACCGGACCGCGCAGATGCAACTCATCGGCACGCCCGACTACATGTCGCCCGAGCAAGTCGACTCCGAACTCGGCGGGGTCGACACGCGCGTCGATGTGTACGCGCTCGGCGCGGTGTTGTACGAACTCCTCGTCGGCGTCACGCCCCTCGGCATCGCGACGCGCTCGGAGTCGTCGCTTTCGTCGATGCTCCAAGCGATTCGGAACGAGGAACCGCCGAGGCCTTCGGCACGGCTCGATGCACTTGGTGAGCGCACAGGCGAAGTCGCCGCCGCGAGGGGACTCGATCCGAAGCGCCATCGGGCGCGACTCGTCGGCGATCTCGACTGGATCGTCCTGCGGGCGATCGAGAAGGATGTCGCGCGGCGCTACGGATCGGTCGAGGCGCTCGTCGCGGACATCCGTCGGCACCTCGCCCATGAGCCGGTGTCGGCCGCTCGGCCGAGCGCGTGGTACCGAACGCGCAAGTTCATCCGCCGCCATCGCACCGCTGTCGCTGCATCGGGCGTGGTGCTCGCCGCGGTCGCAGCCGGCCTCGTCGCCACCCTCGTGTCGCTCGCTCGCACGCGCGAGGCCGACGCCCGGGCGCGCCTCGCCATGGACGAGACGGCGGCGGTGAACGCGTTCCTGATCAACGATCTCTTCGGCGCCGCGGCCCCCGAGGAGGCAGGCCTCAAGGTCACCGTCGTCGACGCACTCTCGAACGCCGTCGCCACCGTCGATGCCCGATTCAAGGATCAGCCGGTGCTTGCCGCCAAGGTCCGCATGGTGGTCGCGCGGCTCTACTGCGGGCTCGGGCTCTACGAGGACGCGCAGAAGGCGATCGAGCCCTGCCCGGCCGTGTTCCGCGATCGGCTCGGTCCAGCGGACATCGCGACGCTCGAGGCGCAGAGCATCCTGGCCGAGGCGATCGGATTTCGCGGTGATCTCGCGGGCGCCGAAGTGATTCTGCGTTCGGCGCACGAGGCCGCCACGGCGGCGGCGACCGACACCGCGAGCGATCTCGCGCCGGGTATCGCGACGGGTATCACCCCATGGCCGTACACCATCGAGGCACAGCTCGGCGAAACGCTCCAGCGACTCGGTCGGCACGCGGAAGCGCAGCAGCATCTGCGGCACGCGCTCGCCGGCCTCGAACGAGCGCTTCCCGTCGGACATCCGCTCTCGCTGGATGCGACACTCTCTCTCGTCGCGAGCCTGAGCTCGGAAGCGAAGTTCGACGAGGCGCTTCCCCACGCGACCGCCGCGCTTCGGCACGCCCGGGCGCAGCACAAGGCGGACCATCCCGCGGTCTTCGCCGCCCTGAGTCATGTCGGTGCGATCTCGATGCGGGTGGGTCGTGTCGCCGACGCCGAGCCGGTCTACCTCGAGTTGTTGGCGATGACCGAGCGGGCCAACCCAGAAGGACACTGGCAGATCGCGGCGGCCCGGTATTCGCTCGGCGTCTGCATCGATCGGCAGGGGCGTCGAAAGGAAGCGCAGCCGCTCCTCCAGAAGGGTGCGGATGGGCTCTGGGCATCGCTTGGGCCCGATCACCCCTTTACCGAGCAAGCCTACGGCTCCCTGTGGGGCACGATGCAGGCGAACGGGGATCCCGCGTTTCTTGCGGCGCTGCAACGAGCCGTCGCGATCCGTCTTCGCGTTTCGGACCCGGGAGAAGCTGACCGCGTCCTCACGGCGACCAAGACCTATCTCGCCGGTTCGCGTGAGGTGCGGCCCGGCGTCGACCAGGAGGTCGCGGTGCAGGAACTCGAGGCGATCGGCCTCGACATGCTCGCCAAGAACGAGAGGCGTTCGGGGCGGTTCCTCTCGAACCTGGGGTGGGCTGCCCTGGAGCTCGGGGACAACGCTCGCGCCGAGCGGTTACTCCGAACGGCGGAGTCGCATCTCGCCGACGCGAGCCAGACCAGCGACGAGCCGTCCGGGCTGTCGGATCTGTCTGATCATGCGGCAGTCATCGAACGCATGGCGGTCCTGTGCGAGCGCACGGGGCGGAGCGATGAGGCCGCGAGGTGGCGGTCGAAGCTCGCGCCGCCGTCGAAGGACGCTGGCCTGCGCTGATGCTGAGGCGGGATCAAGGCGGGGCTGCGTGCGGCTCGCTTCGGCCGCGTGTCAGGGGCAGCGTTCAGCTTTCTGCACTACTCCGCCAGAGAACCACAGAGGCCCGCCCATTTCGGTTTGAGCCTCTGTGGTTCTCTGGATGATTTGTGCAGAATCCTCTGTGGTGAGTCTGGTCGAATGGTGCAGAAAACTGAGATCCTAAGCCTTTCCGTCGTGCGCACGCCCTGACGCAGACTCCTCCGCACGGGCCTTCAGGATCGCATCGAGTTCCGTGACCAGCTCGCGCACGCGCCGCTCGCTCGTGTCGGGGGCGGCGGCGCGGTGGTCCTCGATGTCCTGCACCTTTTGATAGTTGTTGATGACCGCGCCGACGATGAGGTTCACGAGGAGGAAGGTCGCGACCATGATCCACGAGACCTGATAGAAGGTGAACGCTCCGATCGGTACGCCCGCGTCGACGAGCGCGTAGCGCATGTTCGCCCAGTCGTCACCGGTCAGGATGCGGAAGAGCGTGAAGCAGGTCTCGTGGATCGTCGCGAAGTTCGCCTGGAGCGGATGGCCCTCGACGCCGAAGAGCTTCACGCCGATCACCGCGTACACATAGAAGAGAATCGCCGCGAGGATCGTCACATACTTCATGCTCGCCACCGAGCGAAGCAGGACGGTGACGATCAGGCGCAGCTCGGGAATCGTCTTGACGAGCCGAAGGACGCGGAAGACCCGCAGGATGCGGAGCACCGGTCCGATGCCGTTCGCGGCGGGGATGAGCGCCGCGACGACGATCACGATGTCGAAGATGTTCCAGCCGTCGCGGAGGAACGCCGCGGTCGAGTCGCGGGCCGCGAAGCGCAGGGCGATCTCGGCGACATAGATGGCCACGCAGACCGCCTCGATCGTCGCGATCAGCCGGAGCGTCGTCGCGTCGCTCACATAGGTGCTCGCTCCGATGAGGAACGCATTCAGGAGGATCACGCCGATGACGGCATTGTTGAAGGCCGCCGACGCGACGAGGGCGCGGACCCGCCGGCGATTGCTTGGCAAGGCATCAGGCGTCATGGCTGTCGGTTCTCCCGTGCGCCGGGCAGATCGTGATCAGCCCTTCGCCTTGGAGGGGACGGCGATGCTGAGCACCGTTGCCAACGCCAGGGTTCCGAGGACCACGAGCAGGGAGATCGTCGTGTCGATCTTGATCGGATTGCCCTTGGTGAAGCCAATGACATCCAGGTAGGGAGGCACGCTCAGGAGCAGGAGCTTCACGCCGACGAAGGCGAGGATGAGGATCAGCGCCGGCTTCAGGAAGCGGAACTTCTGGATCAGCGCGGCGAGGCAGAAGTAGAGCGCCCTGAGGCCGAGGATCGCGAAGATGTTGCTCGTGAAGACGATGAAGGGATCCGGGGTGATCGCGAAGATCGCCGGGATCGAATCGACGGCGAAGACGAGATCGGTGATCTCGACGAGGATGAGCGCGAGGAACAGCGGCGTGATCGCCCAGGTGGCGCTGAGCGAGCCGGCCGGCGGGGGATCCATGACCTCCTTGCCGTTCGGGCCCATGCTGTAGGTCGGCTTCAGCGTGCGCTTCGTGAAGAACTTCTGTCCGTCGTAGAACTCGGTGACCCGGAAGAACTTTCGGCAGAGCCGCACCGCCACATTCTGCGAGACATCGTCGCTGCCCTTGATGAGCAGCATCTTCAGCGCGGTCAGGATCAGGAATCCGCCGAAGATGATCAGGATCCACTGATACTTCATGATCAGTCCGGCCCCGAGGAAGATCATCGCGCCGCGCATGATGAGCGCCCCGATGATGCCCCAGAAGAGGACCCGGTGCTGGTACTTCGCCGGCACCGCGAAGAAGGAGAAGATCAGGGCGATGACGAAGATGTTGTCCATCGCCAGCGACTTCTCGACCACATAGCCGACGAGGTACTGCTTGGCGGCCTCGAGACCCACCACCTCACCCATGACGATGAGTGGCGCACCCGCCTTCACCGCCTCGGTGGTGCTGTACATCGCCGTGTTCAGGCCGAGCCCGAGCCAGTGGTTCTCGTAGGCGAAATAGACGAAGCCGCTGAAGGCGACGCCGCAGGTGAGCCAGATGACCGACCAGGTCGCTGCTTCCTTCATCGAGACCTCGTGGGCCTCGCGGTGGAAGACGCCAAGATCGAGGGCAAGGAAGAGAAGGACGAGGCCGATGAAGCCGGCGTAGGCCCAAATCTTCATGTCCGCAGGATTCGCCGTCGACGCGGCGGCGAGGAGCAACAGGTCATGCATCGGAGGGTCACATCCTGAGATCGCGCCGACTCGGACGACGGGCGCGCGGCGAGAGGGCACCGCAGAATGTTGGTCTCGCCAGAGGCATGGGCCAGAGCCTGTGAGGCTCGCATCCACACCACAGACGGGCCGGGGCAGTGCGGTTCAGGCACCACCCGTGTTGACGACCCGTCCCACCCGCATCGGCAGACGGCTACTCCCCAACAGGAAGAGGGGGGGACAATACCACCCACACCCGCATGGGACAAGCATGGCGAGCATGCGGTGTGTCGCCGCGCAGGAGGCCCGTCATCGCGGATGCTCCGAGTCGCCTCGCTTCGGCGGGTAGGCTCCCGCTGCCTGCTCGCGTCCCATGCGACTTCTGCGCCATCCATCACCGGCGGGGGAATCTGCGGCTTCCTCGCCCGAACGCCCGCTCCGCCGATGGGTGCGGGTCGGACTTGCCGTGGTCGCTCTGCTGGCTGGCTGTTCGCGTGACGCAGCACCGGAGCCCCCGAAGCCAACCCCCGAACCGATCCTCATCTTTGTTGCCGCGAGCGCCTCTGATGTCGTCACGCGCATTGCAACTCGCTACACCGAGAAGCATGGCACGCCGGTCACGGTCCATGCCGCAGCGACCTCGACGCTCGCCGCGCAACTCCGCGCCGGGGCCCGCGCTGACCTCCTGCTGGCCGCCGACCAGGCGTGGATGGATGCGTTGGCGAAAGTCGGCCTTCTTCAAGCGGCATCGCGCCGCGATCTCCTCGCCAACGAGTTGGTGCTCGTCGGAGCGATCGACGCTCACCCCGTTCCGATCGAGCGCGGACGAATCCCCGAAGCGATCGCTTCGGCGAGTCGCGTGGCGATTGCCGATCCAGAGCTCGTGCCGGCGGGCCGCTACGCACAAGCCTCGCTCCGCTGGCTCGGTTGGTGGGAGGCGATTGAACCGAAGCGCATCATCGGCTCGGATGTGCGCTCGACGCTCAGGCTTGTCGAGATCGGCGAAGCGGACCTCGGCGTCGTCTACGCGACCGACGCTCAGGCATCGACGCGGGTTCGGCTCTTGGCGACGCTTCCGGCCGCCAGTCATCCGCCGATCGTCTATCCCGTCGCCCTCACGCGGGACGCCACCGCCGAGGGAGCTTCCTTCATCGAGTACCTTGCGGGCGAGGACGCCCGAGCGCTGTTTGAAGCGGCCGGATTCCGCGTCCTCGACGCACCGTGAACTTCCGCCCGGACGAAATCGACGCTCTCCGCCTCTCGCTTCAGGTCGCCTGCACCGCGACGCTCCTGTCGCTCGTGCCCGGCGTGCTTCTGGCGTGGCTGCTGGCACGGGTGCGCTTCCCGGGCAAGGTCCTGGTCGATGGGCTTGTTCACTTGCCCCTCGTCGTGCCGCCGGTGGTCGTCGGCTACCTCCTCCTGCGGTCATTCGGTCGCGGTTCGACGATCGGTGCCTGGCTGCACGATCGGCTCGGCATCGATCTCGCCTTCGACTGGAAGGGAGCGATGATCGCAGCAGCGGTCATGGGCTTCCCGCTCCTCGTCCGATCGGCGCGGACCGCCTTCGAGATGGTCGACACGCGACTCGAGGATGCCGCATCGACGCTCGGCGCTCGACCCCTTCGCGTCTTCCTCACCATCACGCTGCCGCTTGCGTGGCCGGGCGTCCTCGCGGGCATCACCCTCGCGTGGGCCCGAAGCCTCGGAGAGTTCGGGGCGACGATCACCTTTGCCGGCAACATCGACGGGCAGACCCGCACCCTCGCATCGGCGATCTATTCGGCGTCGCAACGACCGGAGGGCGATGCGGCGGCGACGCGACTCCTCGTGCTGTCGATCTGCGTGTCGCTCGTGGCGCTCGTGGTCTCGGAACTCCTGCACCGACGGGCGAAGCGGGATCAGCCGCGCGACGGTTCGCTCGGCGGGGGAGGCGGGCGTTGAGCGACCTGTTTGAGATCGATGTCGCCGTCGAGCGCGGAGCGCTCGGATTTCGGGCGACGCTCGCGAGCGATGCGGGTGTCATCGCGGTGCTCGGCCCCTCCGGAGCGGGCAAGTCCACGCTCCTCGAGGTCGTCGCTGGACTGCTTCGCCCGAGCGAGGGACGCGTGCGGATCGCCGGCGTAACCATGTTCGATCGAGCAGCCGGCGTGGATCGGCCGCCGCACGCTCGGGGCGTCGGCATGGTCTTTCAGGATGCTCGGCTCTTTCCGCATCGATCGGTCCTCGACAACCTGCGATATGGGATTCGTCGAGATGGCCCGAGCTGCGTGAGCGAAGAGGAGGCGATCGAGCGACTCGGACTTGCAGCGCTGCTCGCGAAGCGCCCGCGCGAGCTCTCGGGCGGCGAGCGTCAGCGCGTGGCGATCGCCCGAGCGCTTCTCAGTCGTCCGCGCGTCCTTCTGCTTGACGAGCCCTTCGCTTCGCTCGACGCGGCGCTGCGCGCATCGGCGAGCGAACTCCTGGCGATGGCCTTCAAGAGAGCCGAGCTTCCGACGCTTCTCGTGACGCACCGCGTCGAGGAAGCGGAAACGCTGACCGACGCGTATCTCCTCGTGCGCGACGGTCGCGTGGTCGGCCATGGGACGCGTCGAGAGCTCGCGGAGCGCGCCGATGCGGCGGACTTCGGCCTCGCTTCCCGTTGAGCGGCCCCGAGCGTTTGCGGACCTGGTCCATCCGAGAACCAAACTGCGGAGAGGACCGCGCTCCCGCAGAGCGTCCGGGAAGTACGCCAACGGGTCAGAAGCCGCTGTTTGCTGCCGAACGAGCGCTGGCCCATCTTGGTTTGTGGTGTACTCTCCCGCCGTCGATCGCCGGGCGCTCCGCCCGCGACGACATCCGTTCCAAGCTGATCGCAGCGGAAGAGGAAACGCGCCCGGCAACCCCTCGGTTGCCGAGCCACGCTGTCGGCCTTTCGTCGCCGTCCAGCCGTATGGCCAGACCGAGCGTCGGGCCACGCTCTCGACCGGATGACCGCACCTCACACGATTCGCACCCAACGCCGCAACCGGATACCCACCGTGAAGACCTCGACCGCCATCCTCGCCTGCATCACCACCTTCGTCGCCGTGGCCACTTCGGCCCAGGCAGCCAACATGAGCCTGACCTTCAACGGGCTCGGGCCGTCGAAGAATCTCAAGATCAACTACAACGCCTCGCGGCAGTTCAACCAGAACGCGAGCGGCGGCTTCCAGACCTACGCCTCGGGGCGGATGAAGTGGACGAAGTCGAACAGCAACGGCGCGTCCGTGCACACCTTCTGCACGCAGATCGCCGAGACGATCTCCTCGGGTCAGACGGTGAACTTCGGCGTGACGACGGTTGAGAGCGTGCCCGATCCCGTGCCCGGCCCGATGGGCTCGATCCGCGCCCAGCTCGTCCGCGACCTCTACGCTCGCCACTACAACACGGTGAAGAGCTCGACGAGCGGCAATCTCAACGCGGCCTTCCAGCTCGCCATCTGGGAGATCACCCATGAGAACCTCACGGCGTCGAACGCCCAGGACGCACTCGCCCAGCTCAATGTCGGGACCGGCGCACTCGCCGTCAACATGAACAACGGCACGACGGCGACCGTCGCCTCGCTGGCGATGCAGCTCATCGGCTCGCTTGGCGTGAATGGCTTCGTCGGCTTCGGCAACCTCCTCGGCCTGACCGACCCGTTGGCTCAGGACCAGCTCGTCGTGGTGCCAATCCCGATGACCCTTGGCCTCGCCGCCGTCGGCCTTGCCGGTGTGGTGGCGATGCGCCGCCGGCGCGGTTGACGCGGTCGAAGGCTCGAATCCCCAACGAACAACCCCGGGCCAAGCGGCCCGGGGTTGTCGTTTGAATCAGTCTGCTTCTGCCGCGGAACTTAGCGACCGGCGAAGGAACCGGTCAGCACCTGGAAGCGGTTCCAGTTCAGCACCGGGATACGGGCCTCGATCGCGTCGCGAAGGAGGTTGTCGTAGGTCTCGCGAGCGGTGCGGGCCTCGATGGCAGCCTGGAGCTGGGCTTCGGCCGGGTTGTCCGGCAGCGGGGCCGGCATCGGGGGCTGGACGCCGAGGACGAGGAAGTCGAGGTCGCCGACGAGGTTGTCACCGTCGACGAGATCGCCACCCCATTCCTTGATCCGGCTGCGGAGGTACTCGGCTTCGGTGTCCGAGGGACGGCCATCGCCATCCACATCGAACTTGCCGTGGACGAGGAACTTGAAGCGGTAGTCGGGATTGAAGACGGCGTTGGCGATCACATCGTCCTTGACGACCGGACGGCCGGTCGACTGGCGGATGATCTTGCAGGTCGAGGTCGACTCGGCGACGCGGAGGACCTGGACCGAGGCCTTGCCGCGGCCGGTCTTCTCGCTCGCGGCGATCGCGTTGGCGTCGTCGAAGATCTCGAAGGTCATGCCCGGGACGACGCGGTCGGCGGCGCCGATGTTGATGAAGACCTGGTCGCCGGAACCCTCGATCGCGATGACGCGACCGTCGACGAGCTCGGCCGGATTCGCCGGCTTCAGCTCGATCGCCTCGAGCTTCTTCATGAGCACATCGTTGCGGCTCTGGATGACCGCGGTGCTCGCCCGGAGGCTGTCGATCTCACCCTGGAGCTCATCGACGCGGGCCTGATGGGACTGCTTGAGGCTGTCCATGTCGCCCTGCATCGAGGTGCGGGCCTCCTCAAGCTTCGTGATGAGGTCCTTCGCAGCGGTGTCATAGCCGGCGAACTCGGTTCGCATCGCCTCGGCAAGCTTCTGGCCGTTGGCCTTCTCTGCTTCGAGCGAATCCTTCAGGTCGCCAAGCTGCTTGTTCAGTTCGCCGATGCGGCCGGTGAGGCTCTTGACCTCGTCGTCCTTCGACTTGAACTGCCGGCGGAGGTCGGAGATCGCGGCCTTCGCGGTCTCGCCATCCTTGAGTCCGAGCTCAAGCTGGAGGGCCTTCGCGTCGGCGCTCGGCGCCCCGCCGATGACCTGGGCGAGCTGGAGCCGCTGGTTGACCATGTAGCCGTAGAGGCTTTCGCGCTCGGTCGCGGCGGCGGCCTTGGCAGCCTTGAGGGTCTCGTCCTGCTGCTGGGCAGAGGTGACGAAGGTCTTGAGCGTCGCGTCCGCCTCGTTGAACTTCTGGGTCTCGGTGTTCTTTCCGGCGTAGAAGACGATCGTCATCACGAGGAAGCACACCGTCATGATCACGAACACGACCAGAGCCACGAGCACTCCGGTACCGCCTCCAGAACGAATGGCCATTTCGAAAGCTCCTGCGGGGACGACAATTGCGCCGATTGCGTGGGCCGACGAGACCGGCGGGACGCGCCGGTGCCTGCGACCGAGAACGGGGAGTGTCCCGGTTTGACGCGGGATGGTCAAGGTGGGGAGAGCGAAGAAACGAGGGTTCAATCGCGCACCGTTCGGCAGTGGCGCTGACCGCCGCAATCGACCGAGCCGAGGGGCGCGCTGCGGCGGGCCCCTCGGCTCAGGCATTTCCCCTCCGCCTCTTCCTCGTGTCGGCGGCTGCCCCCAACCGGTTCAGCCCAACCGGTTCAGCCCGACCGGTTCAGCCGGACCGGCTCAGTCGAGGCACTTCAGGTTGAACTTGATCTGGTACTGACCGACCGCGCCGTTGTAGCCAGCGAGGCGAACCCAGTAGGTGCCGCTCGAGAGGGTCGGATCGAGGCTCACGAAGGAGCGTCGATTGAAGCCTCCGATCTGGCAGCCAGTGATCGGCGAGTCGTCGTTGCACTCGACTTCGGTCAGCGAGCCGCAACCGCCCGTATAGACGGTCAGCGTCGTGTCGAAGTCCGTGCCCGCGAGGCAGGTCGAGACGGTCAGCGAGACCGGCTGGGCGCCGCCCACCGTGCAGGCGTAGTCGAGCTTGAACCAGAGGTCCTTTGAGTCGTTGGCGCCGCCGCAGGAGTTCGGATCGCTGTCGACGGAGCTGGTCGCGTTCAGGGTGTCGCCGCTCAGGATCACCGTAGCGCCCTCCGGTTCGCCGTTGTCGGTGAGCTGGACGGGAATCGCGTCGGTGCAGAAGTCGCCGCGCTGGAAGAAGTCAACGGCGAGATCGCCGATGCCCTCGCCGTCGAGGTAGCCGCCAACGCGGATGGTGTAGGTCGTGCCCGCCTCCACCGGCACGAGGACGAGCGAGCTGAGCGGCTCGCCGCAGCCGACGAACATGTCGTCGTTGCAGGCGAGGAGCGACGCGCTGAAGATCGAGTCGCTCGGGCAGGTGACGCCGAAGAGGCCGGGCTGATAGACGGCCAATCGCGTATCGAACTCCGCCGGACAGGTGTGGGCCTGCATCAGTCCGTCGGTCGGAGCGATGATCTTGAAGTAGACATCGTTGAAGATCTGGTCGGTACCGCTCGCGCTGCACGCGGCGTTCGGCGGGCCGTCGGTGTTCGCGTTCGCGGTGCAGAAGGGAACATCCTGGCTCCAGACGCTCGGGAGCACCTGCGCCGATTGGCAGATGTCGTTCGCGGGTCCCGGGCAGGGGCCCCACTGGCCGAGCAGGATGCCGAGATCGGAAGCTTCGACCCAGCCATTGCCGGAGAGGTCGATGGATGGGTGATTCCCGCTCCAGAAGCCGAGCAGAATCGCAAGATCCGCGGCGTCGACGCTGCCCGATCCGTCGTAGTCGGCGGAGCAGCCGCAGGGAGAGTCGGCGTGGGCGCTCGTGAGGGCCAGGAACGCCGCTGCGGAGGCGGCAAGAAGGGTGGCGGCGCGATCGCCGCGAGCACGGTTGTGCGCGTAGTCGTTCATCGGTGGTCCGGAGGCGTGGTGGGTTCGTGCGCGCTCGCCGCCGCGGCAGCCAAAAGCCGGGCGAGGAACGCGCTGCTCGCGTCGCGAGCGTGGGTCGTGGTACCGGAGAAAGCGCAGGCGCGGGTGGGAGCGCCCGACGAGTTCGCCAGAGCTTCAGTCACCCACGCCTTCGCGTCAGCGCCCGAGCGACGCGATCGCCGCCACCAGGCGATCGGCGAGGAGCGGCGGTGCGGCGAGGAGCCCGCGATTCCGGGCGAGCGTCGCACCGGCCGAGAAATCAAGCGGCTTGCCGTCGAGGTCCGAGACGCGACAGCCCGCTTCCTCCGCGATCAGGACGCCCGCAGCGTGATCCCAGACGCATTCCTTCCGCTCCGGCTTGCCCGGCGTGATGCGAGGCACGCGCAGATAGGCGTTGCCACGGCCATGGCTCAGGAGGACATACTTCGAAGCGCTATCCAAGCGGAGCGCGTCGCCGAGCGGCCCGCAGCATCGCGCCGCGTCCGTCGCCGTGTCACCGTCGCCGTGAGCGCTCTCGACCGAGAGGAGAAGCGAGACCGGATCGCCCGCCTTCCACGCCGGCGCACGCAGCGGAGCGGCATCGTCGAGATCGCCATCCATCGCGTACCAGCGGGCCCCGCCTCCGCGCACCGCGCAGGCGACGAGTCCCGTGGCGGCGGGTTGGGAGGGATCGTCAAGATCAAGGGCGAGGCGCGGACAGGCCATCGCCCCGAGGAGCGGTCTGCCCGACTCGATGAGCGCCAAGGCGATCGCGTATTGGCCGCCGCGGAGGAAGCCCTTCGTCCCGTCGACGGGATCGAGCGTCCAGCAGGCGCCGCGGGCGGGATCGGCGCGTTCCCGAGCGAGGAGGGCCAAGATGCGCTCGCGATCGAGCGTCGGCACGGCCACGCGGGCGGCCCGTTCGACCGCCGCGAGCAACTCGCTCTGGGCCGGATCGCGGAGGAGATCGTCCGATTCCTCACCGAGCAGAGCGACCGGTCCGATCACCGCCTCGAGTCGGTCGAGCACCACGGCCTGACTCGCGAAGTCGGCGATGGTCACCGGACTCGCGTCATCCTTGGCGAGCGAGGCGAGCGAACGGCCGTGATCGCGTTCGGCGGCGACCGCTTCGGTGGCGAGCGCGGCAGCCCGCACGGCGTCGATCGCTGCCGAAAGAAACGCAGCCTGCAAGCGTGGATCAGGTGATGAGGTCACGGCTCGGTCCTTCCAATCGGTCCTTCTGGTGCGAACTGCGCAAGCGCCAATCGGCGTCCCCCTCGATTCAATCCTCCGCCCAGCCCCGCCGTCCGGCGAGTCGCTGCGCACCGTCGACCATATCTCGTCCGAGTCCGCGCTCGCGGCTGACCCGATCGATCTCCTCGAGGAAGGGCTGGCCGAACTCCTTCAGCTTGCGGGCGCCGATGCCGCGCACCGAGGCCATCGCCTCGAGCGACGAGGGGCGGCGCCTGGCCAGCTCGCGAAGCGTCTCGTCGGCAAAGACGACATAGGGAGGCTTGCCGAGACGATTGGCGATGTCGCGGCGAAGGACGCGGAGCGACTCGAAGAGATCGCGATCGACGCCGCGCCAACCGGCCTCGTCGGCGACGGAGCGCGTGGCCTTCGCCTTGATCCGCGGCCGCAGCAGTTCGACCGTGCACTCGCCGCGGAGAAGCGGCATCGAGCGGGCGGTGAGCGTGACGACCGGGCGCTCGCCGCCGCTCGAGGCGAGGTACCCCTGATCGATGAGCTGGTAGACCAGGTTCTGGATCGCCGCGACCGGTCGATCGCGGAGAAGCCCGTAGACCGAGAGCCGCTCGTGACTCCACTTGCGGATCATCTCGGAGTCGGCGCCGTGGAGGACATCGGCGACATGCTTCGCCCCGAAGCGCTGCTCGGTACGGGCGACGGCGGAGAGAATCTGGCGGGCGATGAGCGTCGCCTCCGGCAGCGTTTCGATCTCGCCCAGGCAGCAGTCGCAGGCGCCGCAACCTTGCACGGGGCTGGTGGGAGTTGCGTTGCCGCTCCACGAGGAAGGAAGGGGCGAGGCAAAGGGCGAAGCAAAGGGCGGCGCATAGGACTGGCCGAAGTATCCGACGAGCGCAGCATGCCGACAGGTCACGCCACCGGCCAGCCGCTGCATGTCGCGGAGGAGACCGCGCTGGGCCTCGAAGGCGATCTCGAGGGCCTCGCGGTCGCCTTCCGCCTCGTCGAGCGAGCGCCGCATGAGTTGCTCCCAGCGAATCGCGTCCGCCGGCGAATGGAGGAGAACGCACTCCGCCTCAAGACCGTCGCGACCGGCGCGGCCCGTCTCCTGCTGGTAGTGCTCGATAGACTTCGGCATCGCCGCGTGAATCACGCAGCGGACATCGCCGCGATCGATGCCCATGCCGAAGGCCACCGTCGCGACGACGACATCGAGCTTCTCCTCCGCGAACGCCTCCTGCGTGCGGTGGCGCTCCTCGGTCGAGAGACCGGCGTGATAGTGCCCGGCCTTGATGCCGGCGGCCTGAAGCGACGCGGACATCTCCTCGGTCTCGCGACGCGAGAGGCAGTACACGATGGCTGCTTCGCCATGGTGCCTGCGCAGGACCTCGATCGTCTGCTCGGTCGCGCGAAGCCTTGGCACGATGCGATAGGTGAGGTTCGGCCGATCGAAGTTGCCGACCAGTTCGATCGGGTCGGTCAGGGCGAGCTGCAGCCGGATGTCCTCCCGCACCCGCGGGGTCGCGGTCGCGGTGAAGGCGTGGATCGAGGCCTCGGGGAAGCGCTCGCGCAGGCGGGCGAGTTGGCGATATTCGGGGCGGAAATCATGACCCCACTGGCTGATGCAGTGGGCCTCGTCGACGGCGAAGCTGGCGACGCCGTAGCGCCGGAGCCCCGCTGCGAAGGTGTCGTTGGCCAGGCGCTCGGGCGAGACGAACAGCAGCCGGTATCGGCCGGCGTCGAGCCCGCGCCGCACCGCGGCACGCTCGTCGTCGCTCATCCCGCTGTGGATCGCCGCGGCGGGATAGCCGTTGGCGACGAGGCCGTCGACCTGATCCTTCATCAGGGCGATGAGCGGACTCACCACGACATCGAGCCTGCCGGTGACGAGCGGCGGCATCTGGTAGCACATGCTCTTGCCGCCGCCGGTCGGCAGCACCACGAGCGAATCCCGACGGGCCACCCCAGCGGCGATCGCATCCTCCTGGAGCGGGCGAAGCGCGTCGTAGCCGAAGTGCCGTCGCAGGAGGTCGAGAATCGCGGCGCGCGTCACCTCGTCGAGTCCGACGGCCCCCGGCTGCTGCGGGGGGACCTGCGGTGACTCGAGCGGCGCGTCCTGCGCGCGAGGCGATTCCGTTCGCACGGCGTTCACGCCGCGAACGATACCCGCCCCGGCGCGCACGCCGCCGAATGCAGGCACTTTTCCCGCAATCGACAGCCTGTCGACGGCGACCGGCGCCCGGAGCGTCAGCCGCCGCCCAGCAGTTCGCGGGAGCGGGCGGTTGCGGCCAGCTCCTCGGCGATCGCGGCGACGACCTTCTCCTGGAGCGACTTGGCCTTGCCGACGGCGTTGGGTTCCACCAGCTCGTTGCAGAGAACGGCGAAGGACATGCGTCGCCCATCCGGCGCGGTCACGAACCCGGAGAGGCAGGAGACGCCGCGGATGTACCCGGTCTTGCACTGGACGACGCAGCCGGTGCGATCGAGTTCCTTGAATCGCTTCCGCACCGTGCCGGTCTTGCCGCCGATCGCGAGCGAATCGATGAACACCGGGCCGAGCTCCGGATCGCGGGCGAAGCTGTTGAGCCACGCGGTCATCGCGGCGGCGGTGACGCGGTTCTCGCGGGAGAGCCCCGAGCCATCGTCGGGATTCACGCTGCCGGCGAGCGTCGGGTTGCCGAGGCGCTCGGCGACGGCGTGACGCAGGGCGGCGGTGCCGTTCTGCCACGATCCCGGCGACTTCGACGCGGCCCGCCCGAGCCGCTTGAGCAGGCTCTCCGCATAGAGATTGTCGCTATCGGTATTGCAGCGATAGAGAATCGTCACCAGCGGCGTGCGCACCTCCGGGCCGATCGCGTTGCCTTCGAGGTAGCTCGGATCCTCGGGTGTCGCGGAGCGAAACGCCCGAACGCTCACGCCGGCGGCGCGAAGCCTTTCGGCGAAGAGGCGGGCGAAGAAGTTCGGCGCGTCGTGCAGCGTGACCGACGCGGGATCGGTCGCCGCAACCTTCACATTGCCGTTGAAGGTGATGGCGTTCTGATTTGGCGGCCGGTTGATCCAGAAGGTGTGCCGATCCTGCGAGCCGGTGCGGCTCGTGGCGGCGTTGGCGCGGATGAGCCACGGGGCGTTGGGTGAGATGCGGTTGACATCCGCGCTGCCTCCGGCCCGCGGGCGGGGCCAGACGAGGAGGAGGTTATGGTGAAAATTGAGTCCCCACACCTGCGCGCAGTAGTCTTCCTTGTATTGATCCTTCGGCCAGTTCGGGTGATAGCCGACCGCATCGAAGATCCGTGCGTCGATGATCAGCTCGTCGATCGCGGTCACCTGCTCGCTCCGGATCGCCTGGACCCACATGCCGACCAGCGTCTCGACATCGAGGCCCTTTCGCACGACCCCCTTGTCGTCGGTATAGGTCATGTCGGCGAGCAGCTCGGGATCGCCGAAGGCCGGATCGCCATCGCCCAGGACGACGAGGTCGTCGCCGGCCCGGAGCATTCTCGTCCGGAAAAAGAAATCCTTTCCGAACGCGTGCAGAAACGCCCCGGTGGTGAGCATCTTCATATTGCTCGCCGGCATCATCGGCCGCTCAGCCTCGATGGCGATCACCTCCGCGTCCCCCTCGACCTGTCGAACGCTGATCGAGACCTTCGCCTTGCGCAGGTCGATCGACCGCAGGGCTCGCTGGATGTCGGCGGCAAGATCGGCGGCGGCGGTCGCTGCGCAACCCAAGGTTGCGGCGATGGCGGTCAGGACTGGCAGGAGGCGGAGGGCAGGGCGTCGCATGGCGAGACATTATCGGGTCGCGGGCGGCCGAACCCGCAAAGCCGGTCGCACCGATCGCGATCGGCCTCGGCGGTGCGGCTCGGCTGTGGGAGGGGGCAAACTGAAATGTCTGTACGGGCCGTTATGTGTCGCGCCTGAACCAAACCTGAGGTGGAGTTCATCGAGCGCCTGGAAGCGGTGTCTGGGTGATGTAGTGTCGAGGTCCCAGCATCGGCGCAAGCCACGGATAGGTCTGGGTTTGCGTCCTCGTCAATCCCCATCACAAGAGCTCCACGGAAGGTCCCTATGCGTACTCTCTCAGCCATTCTCGCCATCTCGATGGGCGGTCTCGCCGCCTCCGCCAACGCCGGTCAGTGGAACCTGACCTATGACGGCTACGGCTCGAGCCTCGTCACGAACATCTCCTACAACGCCTCTGCGTCCTGGGACGCGGCTCCGGCAGGGAGCTTCAGCGCGGTTCGCGTCGGCTCGCACCTCTTCAGCACCGGCAACCTCAGCTACGAGACCTTCTGCGTCCAGATCTTCGAAGGTCTGACCGTCGGCAACACGATCTGCTTCGACGAGGTCGGCGTCTCCCAGGTGCCGGACGCGTCGCCCGCCCCCGGCCCGATGGGTGCCCTCAAGGCCACCCTGGTCCAGGACCTCTACTGGCGGTTCTACGACTACACCACGGACGAGTCCGTCGATGCTGCGACCGCCGACACCCGGTACGCGGCCTTCCAGATCGCCCTCTACGAAGTGACCCACGAGTCGATTGACGCGAGCGACGCCACCGGCGCCCTCGCCCAGCTCGGCCTCGGACAGGGCGCCTTCCAGGCTGCTGAGCGGGCGACGACCCCCGGCTCGGCCGACGCGATCAGCCTGGCGGCCCAGATGCTCGCCGCGCTTGGCACCGACGGCTTCCACTTCTTCGGCTCGGGGCTGAAGGGCCTCACCAACCCGACCTTCCAGGACCAGCTCGTGGTCGTGCCGGTGCCTGCGGCGGTTGGGCTTGCGGCCGCCGGCCTCCTCGGACTCGGAGCGGTTCGCCGCCGGATGAACGCTCGGGCGAAGCACTAAGGCAACCGGCTGCGAAGGCAGCCAACCAACGCCACGCGATCCCACCAGCGGGTTCGGGCAACGACATGGGCACCTTCCTCGGAGGGAGGAGGTGCCCGGTCAGCCCGGACCCGCTGTCCATTTCTGCCCTCAGCCGCGACGAAAGGGGTGCTCAGACTGGGGGCGTTGGGGACGGTCGGAGGTCCAATTCACTCAATCCCGCAACTCGACGGCAACTTTCCGGGGGGCAACCCCGAACAGAAGGTCCGAGAGGAGGACTCGGGGGAGTCCGTGCATGGCGTCTCGTTGCCCCGGAACGGGTTACGGGGACCAGCCCGCGCAAATCTGAACGCTTTCCTGACCCGCATCAGTAGCATCAGAGCCGGGCTTACGGTATTCTCCGGGACTCCTCGCTTTTTGCAGAGACATCGCTCCGCCTCAGACGGAGTGAAGTCCGGCAGGAACGCGGGAATCCTGTTCTTCGTGTCAACCAGAGAGGTCGAGAAACTATGAAGGCTATCACTTTTGCTACCGTCGCCCTTGTGGCGACCGCGGTGGCCCAGTCGGCGTCAGCCGCCAACTGGTCCATGACTTTCACCGGCTACGGTCTCAACGAGCTCGTCGGCGTTCGCTTCAACAACAGCGAGTCCTTCGACTCCGCGACCGCGAACTCGGGCTTCGCTGGCCTCAACGCCGGCCAGCACAACTTCACCGTCTACGGCAAGACCTATTCGAACTACTGCGTGCAGGTCTTCGAGGGCGTCGGTCAGATCGGCGATACCAACATCTGGTGCACCGCTGCACTCGCTGATGTCCCCGATGCGCCGCCGCAGCCGGGTCCGATGGGCATGATCAAGGCCACCCTCGTTCAGGATCTCTACGCTCGCTTCCACGCGACCGTGAAGAACTCGGGCGACTCCATCCAGCACGCCGCCTTCCAGGTCGCGCTCTGGGAGCTCACCCACGAGAAGTTCACCGCTGCGAACGCGACCGACGCGCTCGCCCAGATCAGCCTCCTCAACGGCGCGCTCCAGATGAACGGCTCCGAGGATCCGGCGGTTCTTGCCGCCGCGAACGCGATGCTCATCCAGCTCGGCGTCGGTGGCTTCCAGTCGATCGGCGACAACCTGATCGGCCTCACCAGCGCGTCCAAGCAGGACCAGCTCGTCGTCGTTCCGATTCCGGCCGCAGCGCTCCTCGCGGGCGTCGGCCTCCTCGGCGTCGGCCTCGTTCGCCGTCGCTTCAACAAGTAACCAAAGCCCAATGATCGCGTGACACGCTCGGCTCGCAGCCGACCGCGTCACGCGTGGAGAACCGAACCATGACTCGCTACACCCTCGCCGCCACCCTGCTCGCGACCGGCATTTCGGCCGCAGCGCAGGCCACGACCTGGACGATGACGTTCACGAATGTCACCCCGAACCAGATCGTCGGCGTCAACTACAACGCCAGCCGTTCGAACACGGACGGTCCCGTCAACAGCTTCTCGAGCGTCTACGCCGGGAAGATGAACTGGAACGGTCCGTACGGCAAGACCTACACGACCTACTGCACGCAGCTCACCGAGCACATCAACTTCAACCAGACCGTCGGCTTCACGCAGACGGCCCTGGCGAATGTTCCGGATCCGAATCCGGGTGCGATGGGCGCGCTCAAGGCGACCCTCGTGCAGGATCTCTATCACCGCAACTACGCCGCGGTGGTTGGCAGCAACAACGCCCAGCTCCACGCTGCGTTCCAGCTCGCCATTTGGGAGATCACGCACGAGAAGATCACGGCCGCTGACGCGACCGGCGCTCTTGCTCAGCTCAACCTCGGTCTCGGCGCGATGCAGATGAACACGGTGGCCAACGCCGGCGTGTTCAACCTCGCGATGGCCATGCTCGGCGACCTCGGTGACGGCGGATTCTTCGCCTTCAACGGGCTCCTCGGCCTGACCCACGCGTCCGCTCAGGATCAGCTCGTCGTCGTTCCGATTCCGGCCGCTGCGCTCCTCGCCGGCGTCGGTCTCCTCGGCGTCGCCGCTGTCCGTCGCCGGATGAAGTGAGTTTTCGGAAGCGGTCCTCGCGAGAAGGAACTCCTTCCGCGGTGAAGCTCTCGACTCACTCTTGATTGACTTCCCGATCTCACATCGGGAACCCACGAAGTACTTCCCGAGACGGGTTCACCCCCGTCTCGGGTTGTTTTTGTGCGCTGCTGGTCCCGCCGCGTCCGGGAAGCACCGACGGCGGGTTCGACGCCGCAGTCTGTTCCATCTGGAGGGGCGCGTGGGCCCGTCGGTCGCGCAGACATTGCCCTCTCGCGTGGCCCCACGGCGATCGGCGAGGTAGGTTCGAGACAGTCGTTCGTCGCCGGACCCTTGAGGTCCGATCGAAGGCGACTCGCCGTGATGCAGGATGCTCGCGACGGGCACGGGAAGGGAATCCGAGAGAACAGCCCATGGACCGGAAGAGCTTTGTCATTGTGGGTGCAATGGTCGCCGCCGCCTCGTCGATCGTGTCGAGCGCTTCGGCGAACAACTGGTCGCTGACCTTCACGGGCCTTGGTCCGGCCAAGGTCGTGAATGTGAACTACAACCACAACCGCTCGTTCAACGCCGGAACGGTCTCGAGCTACTCGAGCTTCTGGGCCGGTGAAATGAAGTGGAAGAACGCCCAGGGCAAGCAGTTCAAGACCTACTGCACCCAGGTGAACGAGCACATATCGAACAATCAGACGGTCACCTACCAGGAGGTCGCCCTCGAGCAGGTGCCCGACTCGCCCCCGGCTCCCGGCCCGATGGGAGCGCTCAAGGCAACGGTGCTGCGTGATCTCTACGCCCGCTTCTACCACTCGGTGAAGAGCTCCGGCAGCGATATTCAGAACGCCGCGTTCCAGTGCCTCGTCTGGGAGATCACCCACGAGAACGTGAACGCCCAGAGCGCCGCCGGCGTGCTCGGCCAGCTCAACCTCAACCTCGGTGCGTTCCAGCTCAAGGCCGCCGGCAACGCCACCAATGTCGATGTCTTCTCGGCGGCGAACTCGATGCTCGCGGAGCTCGGCGGCTCGAACAACGACGATTTCCGCTTCTTCTCCAACGGCGACAACATGCGTGGCCTTCGCCACGACACCGCCCAGGATCAGATCCTCGTCGTTCCGATCCCGGCGCCGGTGCTCATGAGCGCGGCCGGACTCCTCGGCCTCGGCCTCTATGTCCGCCGCCGCTCGAAGGCCTGATCGGCGATTCGATCGGATCGCGATGCACGCCCACGCCGCGAAGGGTGGTGGCGAGCAGGAGGTCGGAGAGGACTTTCAAAGCCACCTCGTGCAGCGTGGACAATTCGTGATCAGACCGCGGGCGGCGCCGATGCGCCGCCCGCGGTGCGTTTCCGTATGCACACGCCGCCGACGACTCAGCGACCAGCGACCGTTCGCAGGAAGGCGGCGAGATCCGCGGCGAGTACGCCGCGCTCGTAGCGGGGGACATCCGGACCCTGCACGGAGCGATTGAACGCACCGGACGCCCAGCGGGCGTGGAGCGAGGTGATCGCAGCCGCGAGGGCTTCGTCGTCGCAGGGATCGGCCACGAAGCCGCGGCCGGTCGCCTCGATGATCGATGCCGCGTCGCCCGTCGGCAGCGCCCCGAGAATCGGTCGGCCGGTCGCTATGTATTCATATGCCTTTCCCGGCACGATGCGGGTTCGATATCCCGGCGGCAGCCCATGGAGCGGAAGGAAGAGGGCGTCGGCCTCGCGGATCGCCCGCACGCTTTCGCCGTGGGAGAGGTAGCCGGTGAAGTCGACCGCATCGGCCACGCCCGATTCGCCGACGGCCCGCGCCGTCCACTCGTCCTTCTGCCCGACGACGGTGAGTCGGGCGACGCGCCCGGCCTCTTGCCCGCGTTCGCGCAGCAGGCGAATCGCGTTGAGAAGATGGCGCGGCGTTCGCCCGCTCGGTCGAATCGGTTCGGGGGTGTAGCGGAGAAGCGCCCCGACGCGCTGACGAAGTCCCCGTCCCGGATAGAGCGGCTTCGAGAGGAAACTCCCCGTGAAGACGATCTGCATCGCCCCGCCGGGGCGGGCTCCGGCGATGACCTCGGGAGCCGGCTCCGGAAAGTCCTCCGCCTCCCAGCCGTTCGTCACGACCGCCACCCGGTCCGGGCGAAGCGATCGCTCGAAGCCGAGAAAGAGTGAGCGTGACTCGGGCGTGTTGGCGACGACGCCATCCGCCCGTCGGAGCATCGCCCGCATCGCCTTCGCCTCGCGCCGCCAATGGAACCAGGTGCGATAGGACTGCCAGCCGTCCAACGCCCACGGATCGCGCAGGTCATAGACGACGGGGATGCGATGCCGATCGGCGAGCCGCGCCCCGACCTCCCAGAGTTCGAAGGGGGACATGGTCAGGAGCAGCACATCGGGGCGCTCGCGGGCGATCTCCTCGTCGCCGAGGCGCTCGACCGCAGCAAGCCACGGGGCGATTCCGCCGTCGAGGGCGGGGGTGCGGAGCACGCGCGAGCGAGCCTCTGCACGGCCGAGCAGCGTGGCGTCCTCCGGTTCCCAGTAGGTTCGCTTCGACGGCGGCGTGCGGGTGAGCACGGTGCAGTTGACGCCGAGCGCCGGAAAGTGGCGGGCGAAGGAGGCGGGCCGCTGCGTGCCGGCACCGCCATCGGGGGGGAAGTAGTAGGCGAAGAGAAGGACCCGCATCGACCGCGGGATATCGGCTCGACGCCCCCATGGGGTGCGGTGTTCGGAAGCGCGATCCGCAGTGGGATGGACCTTTGCGCCTTCCAAACCGTCGCGAAAGCGTGGCGCGCATGAGCCGAGCCGTTGGCGGCGGTGTCCTGACTGGTACGCTCCTCCCCGGCGATGCGGCCTGTGCGGGCTGTGCGGTGTGGGGACCCCATCGAAGTGGGGGCGGTCGGTGCAGCCGACACGCAGAACCTGCGCCGTATTGGAAAGTGTGCTCGGTTGGACGCGCTCTGCGTTCACCGCTGCCGCTAGGTTTGCAAGGAGTTTGAGATGACCCTGCGCCGTTCCTCGATGCTTGCCCAGCCCCTTGCTCTTGCCTGTGCCGTCGCATGCTGCGCCGCGACGGCGCTGAGCTCGGTGGCGAGCGCTCAGACCTCGATCCAAAGCGGGACGGGGCCGAATAGCGCCGCCTCGGTCGGCGGTTCCGGCGCGAAGCCCGCCGTGCGCGACGCTCGACCGCCTCTCGCCGTGCGCATCGACGACAACGGCGCGATCGCCAAGGACGCGGTGCAGCGTCTTCTTGCTGCGATGCGCGAGAACCCGAATCGCCTCATCACGATTTCGCTTGGTTCGATCGATCCGAACGCCGGCGGCAACGCGGCGAAGCAGGATGCGATCGCCAAGCAATTGCTTGCGGTCATGAATCAGGTGAAGAAGGCCCAGCCTGGCGCTGCCCTCGCCGTGCGCGGTCTTCCTTTGGAATCCGTCGCCGGCTCGAAGGCCGCGGCGCGAGCGGTGAATGATCGCTTCGCCAAGGTCATCGCCAAGGCCGACGCGCTCGTCCTCACCGGCGGCGTCATCGGCAAGGGATCGGGCAAGGGTGCGCATGGCGCCGTCGCCCTCGCGAAGACCTTCCCCGAGGCGATGCGCCTCGCCGGGAGCAAGGCGGTTCTCTTCAAGAATGGCGAGGGCTGGAAGTCGCGCGTCGTCGACGCCGGCGTTCCTTCGGTCTCGGATGGTCTCGGTGGATCGGACGCGCCGCAGCAGATGGCCGCGACCGGCGGTGCCAGCTTCGGTGGCGTCGGTGGCGATCAGGGTGAAGTCATCGGCGAGGTGCTCGGCGGATGGGGTGGCTCGAGCGGCGTCGGAGATCTCAACGGCGACGGCGTCGTCGATGCGATCGACTTGGCCATCGCCCTCTCGATGTCAGGCACGCCTTCGGGCGGCAACGCTGCCCCGGCGCCGGTGGTGATCGTGCCGCCTGCTGAGCTCGCCAGCGGAACAGCGGTCGGCGTGGTGGATGGCGAAGCGCCGGTGCCGCCGCAGCAAGGTGAAGGTGGCGGTGAGGATGGCGGTGAAAGCGGTGGCGATGAAAGCGCATCCGCCGGTGGCGGCGACGCGCCGTCGGATCCGCCCGCCGATCCGCCGACGAATCCTCCGGCCAATGGCGGCGGTTCGCCGCTCGATCAGCTCTTCCTTCTCAATGGACCGGGCTTCAATGGCGCGACCCCAGCGCCGCCCCAGGTCGGCTCGCCAAGTGCCATCGGCTACAACGCCCACGCCATCGCCCGCTGGAGCACGGTGCCCTTCCAGACCTTCAAGGAAAACCTGCGGGTCGGCGTCGTCGCCTTCCACCGCAACGGCATCGAGCGCGTCGCCTTCAGCGCCAACGGCGGCGCGTGGGTCGACGCGACGGAAATGACCATCAATCCGTCGACCGGCGTCAGCGAGTACTGGGTCACGCTGCGCGGCCAGGACTTCCCCGACGGCGCGGTCGAGATTCGCGCGATCGCCTATCCGAAGTCGGCGGGCAAGCCGCGCCTGCTTGCCGGTGCCTATCAGGCGAGCGCCAGCGCGCCGCCGCCGCAGAACGGCGAACACTCGATGTTCGCGTGGGCGAACTTCGGCGGCACCCTCGATCGCGATGCCCGCTATGTCTCGGCGACCGGCGACGATGCCGCGGGTGACGGCAGCGCCAACAATCCCTATCGCACCCTCTCTCGAGCTGCGCAGGCGATTCAGGCCCAGTATGGAAGCTGCGACAACGCGACCATCTATTGCCTGCCCGGCGAGTATGACTTCGAGATGAAGTGGGGCTTCACCGCGGCGAAAGCGAACGATCGGTACATCACGATCACCACCGCGCCGGGCATCCTGCGCGAGCAGGTCGTCATCGAGGAGGCCCGACCGAAGACCGCCCGCATCCGCCTCAACAATGTCTCGATCAAGACCAACGACGCGGGCAACTTCTACACGGGATTCACCGATCTCCGCGCCGTCCTCTGGCTCGACAACTGCTTTGTCACGACGAAGAACGGCCGGTACGGCAGCACCCAGAAGGTGCTCTCGACCTGCACGCCCTATGTGACCGAAAGCGTCTGGCACGACGCCCCCGACGGGCCGACCGACGCTGTGCTCGTCCGCAACTCGACGATCACGAAACTCTGTAGCGACATGGTCTCCGGCGTCCAGGTGGTGCTCAATGTGACCGGAAGCGACATCGATCCCGCGAACACCGGCGCCCACCCCGACATCTATCAGATCTTCCGCCCGAGCGGCAGCCTCGACAACCATGTCATCTATGGCGTGCGGGCCACGAACTTCCTGGCCCAGGGCATCTTCATCGCCGCGCTCGCCAACGGCGAGAAGATCCGCAACACGGCGTTCGTCAACATCGTCCTCGACGCGAACCAGTCGAACTTCACCTCGCAGATCAACCGCGACAGCGAGCATCTTCTGCTCGTGAACTGCACCGTCGACCAGACCTTCTTCATCCGCACCCCCGGCTTCAACGATGTGAGCTTCGTCGGCAACATCTTCCGGGCGGTGACCGTCGACCTCGCGAAGTGCACGCCTGCCCAGGTCGCGACCATCGACTGGCGACACAACCACTTCGTCGACTCGACCTCCTACGGCGTCTACATATTCGGCACAGATGTCACAACCGGACCCGCGCCGGTCGTGAACTGGGCAATGGGCAACTACACCCCGATCCCCAGCGGCGGCCTCGTGAACCGGCTCGAGCGGCTCCACTCCAACTATGATGCGGCAGGCCTGCCGCGCGAGCCGATGACAGCCATCGGCGCGCTCGAGGATCAGTGATCGCGAACCTCCCCGATGGCGGGGAGGCGCTGATCCGCAGAGCCGAATGCCGGTGACACACCGGGTTGGCGGACACGACGCATGCTTGAGACCCTGCTCGTTGCCGCCATCGCCGTTGGCATCGTGCTGGTCGTCCGCCCGGGCGTCGGCCTCGGCGTGCTGATCGCCGTCACGCTCCTCTGGCCCGAATATGTCCGCGTGCCGATGGGCGTCGTCCAGATGTCGGCGCCGCGTTTCGTGGCGATGGCCCTGGTGATTCGGCACCTCGGTCGCTGGTCGCAGCTCAAGGCCCATCCCGCCGACTGGCTCGTCCTCGCGGCGTATTTCCTCTCGGTGGTCGCCGTCCTTGCAGAAGGGGCGAACACGAGGCTGGTGAACTCGACGATCGGCCGGTTTCTCGATACGGCCCTCATCTATGCGGCGGCGCGACTTTGCCTTGCGACCTATGAGGATGTGAAGGGCCTGAAGTGGCCGCTCGTCCTCACCGCCGTCGGCGTCGGCTCGCTCGCCTGCATCGAATCGGTGACGAAGGGCTTTGTGTTCGAACGCTATTACTTTGGCGTCGGCAACGCCGATGTCTCGATCGGCGAAGGGCGCGGCGGCGTCGGCCAGACCCGCTGGGGCATGATGCGAGCCCAGGTCTCGACCGCCCATCCGATATACTTCGGCGTCGCCTGCACGATTCTCCTCGGATTCTCGCTCGCGATGCGCCGCTTCCTCTCGCCGGCGCTCTGGTGGTCGCTCCTGTCGCTCGCCGTCGGCGCGGTCTTCTTCTGCCTCTCGAGCGGACCGTGGACCGCGGCGTTTCTCCTCGTCGCGCTCCTTCCATTCGCCCGATGGTCCTGGCTGGTGAAGCCGGCGCTCGGCGCGCTCGTTCTCCTCTGCATCGCCCTCGAGCTCGCGACCGAGCGCCATTTCTATTATCTGATCTGCTACATCGGGCTCAGCGGCGACACGGCGTGGTATCGCGTGCGGCTCCTTGAGGTGGCCTTCCTCTACCTCCCGGACTACTGGCTCTTCGGCTACGGCGACCGGTCCTGGGAGCACTGGGGGCTCAAGATCGACGGTCGATTCTTCATCGACTGCGTGAACAACTACATCTATCTGGCGGCGATGTACGGCATCTTCACGATGCTTGCATATCTCGGCGCGAAGGTGGCCGTCGTCATGGCCATCGTGCGCGGCTGGAAGCGGATGGACCGCGAGCGGCGCTGGACGGTCTTCGCCCTCACCGCGACGGTCCTCGCCGTCTCGATCGCCGAGAACTCCGTCTCGATCTTCGGACCCGCCCTCATCATGAACGCGATGCTGCTCGGGGTGACGGCCTCTGCGGCCCGCTGGGCGCTCGCGGTGCCCACCGCTGCGACCGTTGCGGCCGGTGCGAGTCCCCACGCCACCGCGGCGGGCGTCGTTCGTGTGCACGGCCGCCGGAACCGTCCCGAGCTTCGGAACGCCGAACCGCGCGGCGGTCCGTTGCGTCCCGCCCTCGACGGAGGTGCGGGCGACGAGGGAGTTGCGCGACCATGAGCGGTCGATTTGGCTCGGCGACGACGGCTTCGGCGCCGATCGAGCCGATGGTGGAGGGACCTTTCATGGCCCGACCATCCGCTCCATCACCGCATCTTCCGCCGCCGCCGCCGGGTACCGAAGTCGTCACCGTCGAGGTTGCCCGACGATCGCTCCCGGGACGGATCTGGCAGCGCGGCTGGGAGTACCTGCGCACCGCCGGCGTTCGTCGACGGCTCGGCCATCTGGGGCAGGGCGTTCGGCTCGCGCCGCCGATCACCGTGTACGGCCCCCAAGGCATCTCGATCGGCGATCGCGTCTCGATCTGGCCGCACGCCCGACTCGTCGCCCACAACACCGGATCGGCGGCCGCCGGCTCGCGACTCATTCTCGGCGATGGCGTCATCATCCATCCCTATGCGCACATCTCGGCGATCGCGCGGATCACGATAGGACCCGGTGCGCTGTTCGCAAGCAATGTGTATGTGTCGGATCATGATCATGATTGGCGCGATCCGAACGATCCCGTGATCACAAACGCCCGCGTGCTCGCGGCGCCGGTCGAGATCGGGGCGCATGTCTGGCTCGGCGAGCGCGTCGCGGTGCTGCGCGGCGTCACCATCGGCGAGGGCTCGATCGTCGGCGCGTCGAGCGTGGTGACGAAGAGCATTCCGCCCTTCTCGATCGCCGTCGGAGCGCCGGCGCGGGTCATTCGACGCTGGGACGCCGACGCCGGCCGGTGGGTTGCGGTCTCATGACGCCGTTTGCCGCAGATGTCGCGACTGTGCGGTCTCGACGGAATGAGACGCCTGAACGCGTCGCGCCGAATGCGGCGGGGGGCTTCTCGACGGGAGATCCGATGGCTTTGACAAGCGCCATCGCCGATGGGAGAGTCAGCCGATGCGAGCAGGGCGGCGTCCAACGCCGCCGAACGCGGCATTCCAGGTGAGTCACGACGAGGCATGAGCGCAGCCGAATCCGCAAACCCTTCGACGAACGGCCAGACGCCGACGCTCTCGATCGTCATCGTCAGCTACAACACGCGCGAGCTGACCCTCGCGTGCCTGCGTTCGCTCGACCGCGAGACCGATCGCTCGCTCTACGAACTCATCATCGTCGACAATCTCTCGACCGACGGATCAGCCGACGCGATCGCAGCGGAGTTTCCGTGGGCGAGGCTCATCCGAAGCGAGAAGAATCTCGGCTTCGCCGGCGGCAACAACCTCGCCGCCAAGGAAGCGCGTGGCGAGTATCTCCTCCTGCTCAATCCCGATACCGAGGTGCTCGACCGGGCGATCGAACGGCTGCTTGCATTTGCCCGCCGAGTGCCCGACGCGAAGATTTGGGGCGGGCGCACGCTCTTCAAGGATGGTCGCCTCAATCCGGCCTCCTGCTGGTCCCGCCCGAGCGCGTGGAGCCTCTTCTGCATCGCCACCGGCCTTGCGAAGGTCTTCCGACGAAGCGACCTCTTCAATCCCGAGGCATTCGGCGGCTGGGACCGTTCGACGGAGCGTCAGGTCGACATTGTGAGCGGGTGCTTTCTTCTCCTTGAGCGCTCGACCTGGGAAGCGCTCGGCGGATTCGACCCGGCATTCTTTATGTATGGAGAAGAGGCCGACATGTGCCTGCGGGCCCATCGTCTCGGCGCGAAGCCTCGGGTGACGCCCGAGGCGACGATCGTGCATTACGGCGGCGCGAGCGAGAAGGCCCGCGCCGACAAGCTTGTGCGGCTCTTCAAGGCGAAGCGATTGCTTTTCGAGCGCCACTGCACGCCGATCGAGCGGTGGTGGTGCACGCGCATGCTCGACCTGTGGGTCGTGACGCGACTGGCCGGTGCGCTCGTCGGCCGCCTCGTCGGCCGCGGCACGCAGGCGTGGCAGACCTGGACGAGCGTGCACGCCCAGCGTCAGCAGTGGCATGGCCAGCCGGCCGCAGGAGGTTCCCGATGAACGAACCACGACGCCCGCGCGTCCTTGCCGTCGCCTCGGGCGGCGGCCATTGGGTGCAGCTTCTCAGGCTCCGTCCCGCCTTCGAGGGGGCCGATGTCACCTTCGTCACGGTGAGCGAGCAGTATCGGGCCGATGTCGCCGACGATCTGGCCCGCGGCGCGTCCTTTCTCACCGTGAACGACGCCACGCGCTGGAACAAGTTCGGGCTCGTGAAGCTTGCGTGGCGGCTCTTTCGCATCATTCGCACGACGCGACCCGATGTGGTGATCACGACCGGCGCAGCGCCTGGATTCTTTGCATTGCGCATCGCGAAAATCCTTGGAGCCCGCACCGCGTGGATCGACTCGATCGCGAATGTCGAGGAAGTGAGCCTGTCCGGGCGACGCGTCGGTCCGAAGGCCGACCTCTGGCTGACCCAGTGGCCGCATCTTGAGCGAAGCGTCTGCGCCCACGGGCCGGACTATCGAGGAGCCGTGCTGTGATCTTCGTGACCGTCGGAGCCCAAATGCCCTTCGACCGCATGTGCCAGGCGGTCGACCAGTGGGCGTCGAAGCGCAAGCGAAGCGATGTCTTCGCCCAGATCGGCACGACCGACTGGCGACCGACGACGATCGCGTGGACGGCCATGATCGAGCCGCCGGCCTTCAAGAAGGCGATGCAGGAGTGCTCGGTCGTCGTCGCCCACGCCGGCATGGGCAGCATCCTGACCGCACTCCAGTATGGGAAGCCGATTCTCGTGATGCCGCGCCGCGGTGACCTCCGCGAGACGCGCAACGACCACCAGATCGCGACCGCCAAGCGATTCAAGGAACTCGGCCGCGTCGCGGTGGCCTTCGACGAGGCGGAGCTCGAGCGCGAGCTCGATCGACTCGGCGAGCTCCGCGCGACGGAGCGGATCAGCCCGTGGGCGAGCGACGGACTCCTCGACGCGGTGCGGTCCTTCGTCTTCGGCGGTGCGCGCTCGGCTTTGGTGACGACGGAGGAACCAGGATTGTGCACTGTTCCGCCAGAGAACCACAGAGGCCCAACCCGAAATGGGCGGGCACAGAGGATGCACAGAGAAGGCAAAAACGGAGACAGCTGCGAGCGAGTTGATGGAGACATGCCCTTGTCGCTGGGACCTGAGGAGCGCAGGCGCAGGGAACGGTGACAAGTCCTGACCCAAGTCAAGTCCAGTCTGCGCCTACGAGTTTGTGTGACGAGTTCCCCCTTTCCGTTGGCTTCTCTGTGCTACCTCTGTGCCCTCTGTGCCTCTGTGGTTCTCTGGCGGAATAGTGCAGAATGCTGCCGTCTGTGCCTCTGTGGTTCTCTGGAACATAGCATGCAAAACGCCGTGACCGCCCGAACGAACATCACTCCCGAGACCCGCACCGCCGATGGCATCATTTGCTTTGGCGGCGAGGACTGGTGGTATCACAATCGTGGGCATTTCGATATGCAGCTCATGCGCGAGATGTCGCGACATGTGCCCGTCCTCTATGTGAACTCGATCGGCATGCGCGTGCCGCGGCCGACGGAAGGGGCGATGTTCTTCACCCGGGTGCGGCGCAAGCTCAAGTCGCTCATGCGTGGCACCGTGTCGGTGCGCGAGAACTTCTCGGTGATGAGTCCGCTGGCAGTACCCGGGAAGTTCGGGCGATCGCTGACGAAATCGCTCATGCCGAAGCAGATTCTCCGCTCGGCGCGGGCGATGGGCATCGAACGGCCGCTCCTCTGGATCGCCTGTCCGCCCGGCGCCCAGGCGGTCGATGCGATCAAGCCGGTCGGCATCGTCTACCAGCGGACCGATCGGTTTGAGGATTTCCCGAATGTCGATCGCGATGCGATCAAGGGCTACGACACGAGCATGAAGCGCGTGGCCGACTGCTCGCTCTTCTGCTCGCGACTGCTCTACGAGGCGGAGAAGGCAGATTGCCGCGAGCCGCTCTTCGTCGATCACGGCGTTGACTATGACCGCTTTGCCGCGGCCGGTCTCGATCCGACCAGCCATCCCGCCGAGGTGCGCGATCTGCCGCGGCCGAGGATCGGCTTCATCGGCGGCATCGACAGCCATACATTCGATCCGCCGATGTTCGAGGAGGTCGTCAATCGGCTGCCCGATTGTCATTTCGTCATGGTGGGGGCGTGCTCGCTTCCCGAGGAGTGGCTGCGCGACCGGAAGAATGTCACCTTCCTCGGCCAGAAGGCCTACGACGATGTTCCCGGCTACATGGCCGCGTGCGATGTCCTCATCATGCCGTGGAACCGCAGCGACTGGATCAAGGCCTGCAATCCGATCAAGCTCAAGGAATACCTCGCCGTCGGCCGCCCGGTCGTGAGCACGAGCTACGACGAACTCATGCGCACCTGGACGGAGTTCGTGTCCGTCGCCGATGGCGCGGAAGCCTTCACCGAGGCGATCCGCCAGGCCCTCGCGAACCCCGGCGATGCCGATCGGCGACGCGAGCGCGTGCAGCGCGAGACCTGGACGGCGAAGTGCGACCAGGTGCTCGTCCGACTGCGGGAGCGTGGCGTCGAACTCCGGCGGCATTGACGCCTTCGGTCGGCCCTCCGTCGGGTGTCTCTGGGTTGTTCCAGAGATGTCGGTTGCGATGGCGTTTCGCATCGCGGCGCTGCGTGGAGTTCGGTCGCCGGGAGGCGTGGGGGATTCGATTTCTCCTGTCGCGCTGACGCAGCCAGAGGACGCCCGGATGTCTGATCGCGCCGCGGTCAGTACCATGCCGTCGTGGGCGACGATCGCACATCTGATCAGCTCCCGGAGAGTCAGCCCGCCGAAACAGCGGCGATCGCTGCTGCATTCGAGCGGGCCGTATCAGAGCGAGGTCGCCAGCGCGTCGCCGGCGACCTCATCGGAGGCTTTCGCCTTGAGCGTCCCTTGGGGCGCGGCGGATTCGGTGAGGTGTGGTGTGCATTGCAGGAGACGCTCGGCCGGCGCGTCGCCCTCAAACTCCTGCGCCCCGACCGGCTTGGCGAGCGCTCGCTCAGGCGCTTCGAGGCGGAACGGGAGAGTCTACGGCTTCTCGCGCATCCGAATGTCGCCAAGATTTACGACGCGGGCACCGCTGAGGACGGCTCGCCCTTCATCGCGATGGAGTACATCGAGGGCGTCCCGATCGTCCACTATTGCGATCGTCTGCGCCTCACGATCGACGAGCGCGTACGCCTCTTCGCGACGGTCTGCGACGCCATGCACTATGTGCATCTGCAAGGAATCATCCATCGCGACCTGAGCCCGGACAACATCCTCGTGAGCCTCTCCGGACCGGAGGAGGGGCAGCCGAAGATCATTGATTTCGGTATCGCCCGAGCGACCGAGCGCGGCCTCCGGCTCAGCGGGGAGACCGTCGGCGAGGGATTCGGGGCCGTCGTCGGCAAGCTCATGTACATGAGCCCCGAGCAGGCCGAGGCTGGCCCAGGCGGTGTCGACGCCCGCACGGACATCTACGCGCTCGGCGTCATCCTGTACGAGCTCCTCGCCGGCGTGCTGCCCGTTGACGGCGAGGCCTTGCGCACCCGACCGCTGACCGAGGCGGTACGACTCCTCGTCGAGTTCGATCGGCCATCGCCAGCGAGCCGCGTTCGGGCCCTCGATGATTCAACGCGCCGTCGCCTGGCGGAGGCGCGGCGCGAGCCGGATCCGGAAGCGCTTCTCAAACGACTCGACACGCGGCTGCGCTCACTGCCGATGACGGCGATGCACATCGATCGCGCCCGACGGTTCTCCTCGGCCGCCGCAATGGCTGAGGATCTGCGTCGCCTCCTCGACGGCCGGGACTTCGCCCAGGCCGCCGACGACGGTTGGTTCGATCAGTTTCGTCGTCGGGTGCGGCGACATCGCCTGCTTTCGACGGCGATTCTCCTCGTGGCCCTCTCGCTCGCCGGCGGCATTCTCGGCACCTCGCTCGGGCTGCGCGAGGCCCGGCGCAACGCCGCGGTCGCCGAGGATCGGCTCGCGCTCAGCGATTCGGTGATCGCCTATCTGACCGAAGACCTCCTCGGCGCCGACGAACAGTCGATGGCCCCGGCGGACACGACCGTCGAGGAGTTGCTCGCGTCGGCGCCGTCGAGAATCGAGCGTCGCTTCGCCGAAAGGCCGGATGTCCGGGCCCGCCTGCTCGGCGCGGTCGGGGCGTGGGCGCTCCAGACCGGACAGCGCGAGCGGGCCGAGGCGGTCCTGACCGACGCTCGCAGCGCCGCCGAAGCCGCAGGCGCCGATCCGCTCGAACTCGGCCGCATCGATCTCCTGCGCAGCGAAGCGCTCTGGCGGGCGGGGCGAGCCGACGAGGCCCGTACGATCGCGGACGACGCGATCGCCCGCTTCAGCGCCGCGCTCGGGCCGCGCGATCCGCTGACCCTCGCAGCGCGGAACCAGCTCGCCAATGCGATCAAGCACGCGGGACGGCCGGCGGAGGCCGAGCCGATCTATCGCGAACTCCTCGCCGATCGGACGGCGGTTCTCTCGCCAACGCATATCGATACGCTCATCACCGAGCACAATCTCGCCCTCGCGATTTTTATGCAAGCGAAGGCCGAGGCCGATCCGGAGCGGAAGCGCGTGCGGATCGACGAGGCATTGGCGATCGAGCTTCCGTCGTGGGAACGGACGAAGCGGGTCCATGGGGCCGACCATGAGCAGGCGCTTGCCGCAGGCTCGGAAGTCGCGGCGATGCTCCTCACCGCAGGCAAGCTCGAGGACGCCGAGCGCGTCTACGCCGAGATCCTGCCGCTCCTCCGCACGCGGCTGGGCGACGCGCATTGGCGGGTGCGGACGACGCTGGCGAACTACGGTCGTCTGCTCCTCCGTGCGGGCAAGCTCGATCGGGCGGTTCCCGAGCTCGACGCTGCGCTTGCCGGCTTCAAGTCGCGCGTCGGCGTTCTCTCCGCCGAGACCGCGACGATCGCCGCGTGGCTTGCCGAAGCCCATGAACGACGCGGCGAGATGGCCCGCGCCGAGTCGACTCTTGTCGAACTCCACGAACGGATCGTGGCCAGTCCGCCGAGCCCAGCGCGCGAGGAGCGCGCCGCGGCCCAAGCGACCCGCATCGCCGAGTTCCTCGAGCGAATCGGTGATGAGGAGCGGGCGCGCGTGTGGCGAGAGAAGGCGAAGCCGCAGGGTTGAGCGGGCGTGTCGCTATCGCTTCGCATTGATTGCATCTGCCGACCCGATCGTCCGCTCGCACGCATCGAGCCTCGCAAGCGCCGGGCGAAGTGTGAGGAGCTTCACGGCGCCCTCGCCGCCGCTGGTGGCCTGGGAGCTCCACGCGTACCAGCACCGTTCGGCGAGCGAGCGAAGCCAGGCGAAGCGAGCCTTGTCACGCTCGTGCGCGGCTCGTTCCGCTGCCTGCTGGACCTCTTGAGCCGTCTCCTCGGAGCCGATCCCAACCACGGCGGCGAGGGCGAGTTCGGCCGCCGCGAAGTCGTGGCGTTCAGCAAGCGCGATCACGCGTCGAAGCGGATCCTCCGGAAGCGGCCCGCTCAGCCGAGCGGCGTGCGCCTCCGGCGCCGTTGCGCCGGGAGTCTCGCGCGTCCCTTCACCTGCGTCGCCGAGGCGCTCAAAATAGATCCGCATGCGGCCGATCCCCGGACCGATCCCCAGACCGATACCCAGACCGGCATCCGATCCCGAGGCGTCACCTGAGTCGTCCCCGGGGGAGAAGTCTGCGGCGGGCAAGGGGCTCCCCGGTGTCCGCAACCGCATGGCGAAGCGGAGCTCCTCCTCGCCGTCGTGGCGTCGCCAGCGGAAGACGATTTCCTGGGTCGACCAATCCGTTGCAAGATGAACGATCACCCCCTCCGTCCCCTCGGCCACCCAGGTTCCGCGAGCATCGCGAAAGGACCGAATGACGCGCACACGGGCATCGACCGCGCAGTGATCGACGGTGGTCGCCATGGGTCACGCTCCCGCCGGCATCAGGAAGCGCAACCACGCTCCCCAGCCCTCGCGGTCGAATTGCCAGACCACCGGTTGCCACGCCCAACCGGCGTCGGTGATGGTCGCGATGAGCGGCGCCTTCAGCGCCTGTCCGTCGATGGTGATCGCTATGGCCTCCAGTCCCTTCGCCTCGCCATCGACGGCATATCCGAGCCGCGTCGAGTGTTCAAGACGAAAGAATTGAATGCCACGAACGGCCTGCCACGCGAAGGTGACGCCGGCAACCCCGACGGAGCGATCGTAGCGACGCGTGAACTCCTCGACGATGACAGAGCGCGTCTGCGGATCGGGCCGCAGGACGAGACGCTGGATCTCGTTGATCTGGTGCAGGCCCGCGAGATCGATCCAGCGTTGGTCGGCGGTCGACCATTCGACGGTGATCGACCCGTCGGCTTCCTCGACGACGCGCCGAAGCGAGTCGCCAGCGCCCGACGCGACGATCCGCTGGCGAAGTGCGGTCAGGTCGAGCAGAGGCGCGTCGATGCGCGGCGGGACGCGAGCGGCCCACGCCGAGCCGCGGAAGAACCAGAGCGTCGCGGCGCAGAGGTTGACCGAGAGGAAGAGCGTCATGAGGAGCGGGCGCGCGGTCAGTCGCCGAGAGAGGGGCGTTCGGTCGTTCGATGCGCGGAGCGCGGACGCCGCCTGCGTCGGATCAGGTTCGTCGGCGCCGAGGGCCTGCAAGGAGCGTTCGCTCAGGCGTACGGCCGCCTCGCGCGACGGTGCGGTCCACGCGCACAGGTCGGTGCCGAGGACGATCATGCGCGTCCACTCACCGCTGCCGCCGAATCGCCGAGCGATCGTGTCGGCGGAGGGATCGCCTTCGATTCCAAAGCCCGCCATGGCTCGTGCCTGCGCTGCATGCGCGGCCTCGGACGAAGGGAGTCGAACGCCGAGAATCGCCTCGCCGCGCGTGGTGTATCCGATGCGCGCCGCATCCGCTTCGCCCACGATCGCCGCGAGACCGACACGGGCATCGGTCACGAGCTGCGGATCGATCGCGTCCCCGAAGAGGCTCGCGAAGAACGCATCATCGTCGAGCGAGGATCGCGTGGTCGGCGCGTGTCTGCTTCCCGTGGCGGCTGCGGTTTGTGGACGCAGCAGGGCATCAAGGAGATGCACAACGCCCTGCGGCCCGGCCACAAGCGCGAAGAAGCCGGCGATGAAGAGCATCGGCTTCACCGAGAGTCCGCTGCGCAGCATCAGCAGTGACAGACCGCTCAGAATCGCAGCGGTCAGGGCGACGAAGAGGACGACCGCGCAGACGGCCGGGTATTCGCGCACGAAGAGGATGATGCGCTCGCCGCTCAACGCCGAAACTCCAGAACGAGGCCGATGAGCATCCCGCCACCGACGCTCACCGTCGGAAACAGGACGACGCCGATCGGAATCGCGGCCATGAGCGTGAGCACGCTGCCGACGACGGGTCGCGTGCGAAACCACTCCGCGACGGAATCGTGTCGGTCGGCGAGCACGCAGGCGCCGCCGATCGCGAGGCCGAGCGATGTGGCGATCCCGGCCACGAGGAGCGTGATGATGAACGCGGCGTCCTGTCCGCGCGCTCCCGGACCGAAGAGATGGACGATGAACCAGACCGCGATGCACGGGCCGACGAGCGACGCGATGGCCGATCGAGCGAGCCGCCACCAGGAGAGCGGTTCGTCGACCAAGGCCGGAATCGCAAGCGTGGCGAAGGTAAGACCGACGGCAACGAGCGGCAGGAGCCAGACGCCTCGTTCCGCCCACCGGACGACCGACGGATCGCCGACGGTCGCGGCATGGCAGAGGAGCCACACGAGCCCGACGATGAGGCCCATGACCAATTCCGGGCCGAGAAGATGCGTGAGAAGCGAGTGCATGGCGTTCGCTCTGTCTGGTGTGGTGTTGGCGCCGCGGAAGGCGTCACGCAGTCCATCACGCAGCGGATGCACGCGCGGCGCAGGCCTCATCCGAAGAAGCATTCATTCGGGTTTCGAACACTGCTCGCGCAGGAGTGCGATCGCCGCCGCGGAGCGCGAAGGGTCGGCCGACGCGAACTCGTCGAGCAGGGCGAGGATCAGCGGCCGTGCGTTCAGGTCCCAGCGGCTCTCGATGCGGCCGTGGATGGTCAGAAGCGCCGCGATCAGCTCGTAGGCGGTCGGAGGATCGGAGCGCTGGATGCGGCGGAGCATCGCCTCGATGATGATGATGGGCGGATGGATGCGCTCGGCGAGCGTGATCGCCCGAGCGACCGACGCTGCGCTCTCCGCATCGTCGAAAGCCGCAGCGATCTGCCTCGCCGCCTCGGCCTCATCGACAAGGTGCGGCGCGTGGTCGATCACCGCGAGGGCCATCTCCCGATGCGCCCCGCGGGTGAGTGCGAGGAGTCGATCCCGTGCGCGGGGGCTGTCGAGTCGCGCGAGCGCCTCGACATCCCGCCAGTCCTCGGTGGGGCGGCTCAAGAGAAGCGACTCGATCGCTTCGCGCTCGGCGCCGGTCGCCTCGGCCAACGCCGCGAGATCATGGCCACATCCATCGCGCCAGCGATCGAGATCCATCGACATGCTCGCAAGAAAGCGGCTGTATGGCGTGGCGCTCATCGCGACGGTGCGACGAGGAAGGCGAGCCCGGCGGCCAGGAGGAGCGTGACGGCGATGATGGCTGAGGCGGTGCCGGTCGGTGCGAGGAGAGCCTGAGGCCACGCGGTCGCGTTGGTGCCGCTCCAGTGGTGCACGATCGCCGTGATCGCGCCGATCAGGCAACCGAGGACTCCGCCGACGAGGGCGATTCCGACGACGAAGTAGCCCGAAGCTCCCTCGAAACTCGTGACGGCGTACCAGCGGACGCAGCCGAGGGCAACGATGCCAGCGCCGATGAGGGCGAGCGCCGCGGAGAGGACGGCGGTGAGCAGGGCGACGAGCAGGAAGGAGGAAGTCGACATGGGATCGCTTCCACCACGCGATCCGCCGTGCCGAGGCGCAACGATGGTGACGCCATTCGCACGCCGATCAGGCCAATCGACGCGCCCAAACCGCTCCGAAACTCACTCGAGTCCCGGGGCGAAGCCGCGACGCATCGTGTTCTCGGTCACCGCCCGCGGTTCGACGAACTGGAGGAGGTAGTCGCGACCGCCGGCCTTGCTGCCGACGCCCGACATGCCGAAGCCGCCGAAGGGCTGACGCCCGACCAGTGCTCCGGTGATCCCGCGATTGAGATAGAGGTTGCCGACGCGGAAGTCGCGACGGGCAGCGTCGAGATGGGACGGCTTGCGGCTGAAGACGCCGCCGGTGAGCTTGTAGGCGGTCGCGTTCGCAATGGCGAGCGCTTCCTCGAAACTCTGCGCCCGTAGCACGCCGAGAACGGGGCCGAAGATCTCCTCGTTGGCGAGGCGATGTTCGGGCCGAATGCCGCTGATGATCGTCGGGCCGACATAGGGCTTGCCGACCTTCGCTTCGAGTCCGGCGGGGATCTCGAGCTGGACCTCGAGGCGTCCCTCCTTCGAGCCGATCGCGATGTACTCGCGGATCTTGCGGGCGGCAGCGTCGTCGATCACCGGTCCGATGTCGGTTCCTGGAAGCGTCGGATCGCCGACGACAAGGGCCTTGGTCGCGCCGACGAGCCGCTCGAGGAAGAGATCGTGATTGCCGCCGACGACGATCACGCGGCTGCATGCCGAGCACTTCTGGCCGCAGAAACCGAAGGCGCTCTGCCGCACGCCGAGCACCGCCTCGTCGAGGTCGGCGGATTCGTCGACGATGATGGCGTTCTTGCCGCCCATCTCGCAGATGACCTTCTTGACCCAGGGCTGCTCGGGCGGCGTGACGCCGCAGGCCTGGACGATGTCGAGGCCGACCGACTTGCTGCCGGTGAAGGCGATGAGGGCGACCTTCGCATCGCGCACGAGAGCGGCGCCGACCGTCTCGCCGACGCCGGGCACGAAGGCGAGCGCATCGCGCGGGCAGCCTGCCTCGAAAAGAATGTCACAGAGGATTTTCGCGATACCAGGGGTCTGCTCCGCCGGCTTCACGATGGTCGGATTGCCGCAGACGAGCGCTGCGACGGTCATGCCGCAGCAAATGGCGAGCGGGAAGTTCCATGGGCTGATGACGACCGCGACGCCGCGCGGCTGATACCAGACCTGATTCAGCTCGCCGACGAAGCGCCCGAGTCGCTGTGGCTCGAAGAGCTCCGCAGCGGTGCGGGCGTAGTACTCGCAGAAGTCGATCGCCTCGCAGACATCGGCGTCGGCCTCGCGCCAGGTCTTGCCCGACTCGCGGATGATGACGGCGGAGAGTTCGTCGCGGCGCTGCCGCATGAGCTGCGCTGCCTTCACCAGCACGCCGGCGCGTGTCGCGTAGGGGGTATCGCGCCATGTGGCGAAGAAGCGGTCGAGACGGGCGACGGCGGCCTTGGCCTGATCGACCGTTGCGTCGTTGGCGACCGTCGGCACCGAGGCTCGCGCGACCGCTTGGGCGAAGCGCTCGCGCTGCTCGCTCACGGCGAAGTTCCGCATCGGCTCGGTGAAGAAGGCCCGGCCGTCGCCGACCGCAGGGGCGACGGGGCTGAGGGCGTGGCGCTCGGGACCCTTGGCGATGCGCTCGACGCCCGGATCGATCGCGAACTCGCGATGCGGCGAGGCGAGCAGCCTTTCGGTGCTCGCGTTGTCCATGAAGCCGGCCTTGAGCCAAGATTCATTGGAGGTGTTTTCAAGAAGCCGGCGGACCAAATAGGCCATGCCGGGAATCATTTCGCCGACGGGCACATATTCGCGAATGCGCAGACCAAGATCGACCGAAGCGGCCTTCATCTGGTCGCCCATGCCGTGCAGCATCTGGAGTTCGATCGCATTCGGCGTGAGTCCCGCCTTCTCGACGGCGGCGAGCGCTGCGGCGATCGAGCGGGCGTTGTGGCTGCCGAGGGCGAGCTTCACGCCGCCTTCGGTCTTCGTGCGCGGCGTCTGATCGATGAAGCGCTTGGCGACGCGCTCGAAACAGGCGTCGGTATCGAGCTTGCGCGACCAGACCGGGACCGGCCAGCCCTGCTGTTCGGCGTTGATCGTCTCGTAATCCCAATACGCGCCCTTGACGAGGCGCACCGTCACCTGACGGCCGGTTCGCTTCGCCCAATCGATGATCCGCTGGGCGTCCTGCTCGGCCGAACGGAGATAGGCCTGCATGGCGAGGCCGGCCTCGAAGTTCACCCGCTCGCAGCAGCGCATGAAGAGTTCGAGCGTCAGGTCCTTCAGCGCGAACTGCTCCATATCGAAATTGATGAGGACGCCGTTGCGCTTGGCCGACTCGAGGATCGGCACGATCCGTTCCATCAGGCCGCGGATCGAACCCTCGGTGTCGATCGGGTCGACGCGCGAGCTGAGCGAGCTGATCTTGATCGAGACATTGGTGCGCGGAATCGCCCCGAGGTGATCGCTCTCGAGCCGCGCGTTCGCCGCCCATTCCGCGACGGTGCGGGGGAGATTCTCGATCAGATCGAGATACTTCTTCGCGTAGAGGTCGGCCTCGTGCTCGCTCACGCAGGCCTCGCCCAGCAGGTCGACCGAGAAGCAGATGCCGTCCTTCCAGAGCTTCTTGAGCTGCGGCAAGGCGCTCGCGGCATCGGTGCCGGCGATGAACTTTTCGGCCATGCCGGTGATCTGACCGGACATCGTCTTCGCCATGATGCCCTTGGCGAGACCGCCGAGTCCCATGCCGAGGTTGAAGCCGGGGGGAGGCGTCACCCCGGGCTGACTCAAATAATCCTGCAGGTGGTCGTAGATCGACTCGCTGGTCTTGAGCGTGGGAAACGCGTCGACGAATCGGAAGAGTTGGACCTTGAAGGCCTCGTCCTTCATGGACCAGTCCATGAGCTTGTCCGACCAGAAGGCTGCCGAGAGCAGACCGCTCTTCGACGCCCGAGATCGCTCGAGGAAGTCGGCGCCCTTCTTCTGGATCATGGCCTCGAGCGCCGGATCGTTGATGATCGCTCGACCTGGATCACCCGCCGCGGCGACGGCTGGCTTCGGGGCGGGGGCTGGCTTCGGCTTCGACTTCGAGAAAAGGCCCATAGATCGGGCAGTATAGATCGACCCAACCCCCGCTTGCGGGGCATCGCGGGGACGCCGCTGGTAGTCTTCGCCTCCATGCTCGACGACCGGTCGAAAGCGGGGGATGAGCGGGAGGAGGGCCCCGTCCCGGCGGAGGCAGGCGCGGATATCTGGTCGCAGGAGCTGGCCCGCGATCTTGACCCCGATGCGGCCCCCAATGCCGCCCCCGATGCCGCCGCAGACGGGGCACCAGACCGGACCGCTGGTGGGGTGCCCGAAGCGATGGCGCTGCCCGGGGCGACCCGCGAGCCGCCCGTCGACACGGACACGCGGGAGGGCGAGCGGGAAGGGCAGTGGGTCGGTCCCTACCGGCTTCTCGCCCAGGTCGGTGAGGGCGGGTTCGGAACCGTCTGGCTCGCCGAGCGACGCGAACCCTTCGTCCAGCAGGTCGCCCTCAAGCTCCTGAAGCCAGGGATGGACAGCCGGGCGGTCATCGCCCGCTTCGAGCAGGAGCGGCAGGCCCTCGCCCTCCTCGACCATCCGAATGTGGCCCGCGTCCTCGACGGCGGCGTGACTGCGCGCGGCCGTCCCTACTTCGTCATGGAGTTCGTGCGCGGGATGCCGATCACCGAGCATTGCGCCCGTCGCAAGCTCGGCATTCGCGAGCGGCTCGAACTCTTCATGCAGGTCTGCGATGCGGTGCAGCACGCCCACATGCGCGGCATCATCCATCGTGACCTCAAGCCCTCCAACATCCTCGTGGGCGAGGTCGCGGGCGACTCCGGCGGCACGGTTCCGAAGGTGATCGACTTCGGGGTGGCCAAGGCAATGAGCCGGCCGCTGACGGACAAGACGCTCTTCACCGAGACCGGGGTCATGCTCGGAACGCCCGAGTACATGAGTCCCGAGCAGGCCGAGGTCGGCTCATTCGATATCGATACGCGCACCGATGTCTATTCGCTCGGTGTGGTTTTGTATGAATTGCTCACCGGACTCCTGCCCTTCGATCCCGCCGAGCTTCGGAGCAAGGGATACGCGGAGATCCAGCGGATCATCCGCGAGGTCGATCCGCCGCGCCCGAGCACGCGCGTCGCCTCCCGCGGCGCCCTCTCCGGCACGGCGCCGGCCGGGCTGCACGCCCCGCGCACGCTCGCCACGACGCTCCGTCGGGAGCTCGAGTGGATTCCGCTCAAGGCGATGCGAAAGGACCGCCGTGAGCGCTACGGATCGGCGACTGCGCTCGCCGAAGATATTCGGCGCTATCTCGCCGCGGAACCGCTCGTCGCGGGGCCAGAGTCGGTGCGCTATCGCGCGGGCAAGTTCCTGCGACGGCACCGCTGGTCGGTCTCGATCGCAGCCGTCGCGATCATCGCCCTTGCGCTCGGGCTCGTCGGTTCGCTCGTCGCGCTCGATCGCATCGCCCGCGAGCGCGATCGCTCGGCGGCTGTCGTCGACTTCATGAGGGAGACGCTCGCCCGCAGCGATCCGCAGCGCGGCGGCGGCACCGACACGACCGTCAGTCGGGCGATGATCGACGGCCTTGCGTCGCTCGATCGCGGGTCGCTCGTCGACCAGCCCGAGATCGCATTCACGCTGCGACGGGGGATCGGTGACATCCTCGATTCGATCGGCTTCAGCGCCGAAGCCCGTCCCGCGCTCCAGAGCGCCTTGGCGTTCGCCCGCGAGCGGTATGGCGACGATCGACGAACGCTCGAGGCGCTTCTCGCGCTCGGACGGATCGAGTCGCGATCGGAGGAGATGCGCACGGCTCGCGAACTCTACGAGGAGGCCCATCGCATGGCCGAGGCGATCGGGGCGACGCCATTCGAGCGGGTCGACATCGCCCAGCATCGGTTGGCGGCGGCGCAGAGTCTGAGCGATGTGGACGCAATGCTGCGGATCTCCGCCGAGGCCGCGCCATGGCTCGATCGTCTGGCTGTCGAGCACTCGTACCTTCGTCCTCGCATGACGCTCTATGAGGCATGGGCCCGCGCCCGCCGATTGGAGAGCAATCCCGCGAGGGCGCTCATCGACCGCGCCCGTGCCGAGGCGCACCCGACCGCGATCGGGAACGCGAAACTGCACGCCGCGGATCTCCACGCCGAGTCGGCTGCCGTGCTCATCGTGCTCGGCGATCTGCACGCGGCCGAGCAGTCCTACTCGGAAGCCATCACGGCCATTCGTCAGGCCTACCCGGAGGACAACTGGCGAACGGCAGGCTTGCTTTTCGCAAGGGGCGAGGCGCTCTTGAGCATCGGTCGAGCGAACGAGGCCATTGACAGCGTCCGCGAGGGCGCGGCGATGCGAGAGCGACTGTTTGGCATCCGAAGCAAGGTCGTGCTGTCTGACCAGGCGATCCTTGCCGTTGCATACGACATGGCGGGTCGGCTCGACGAAGCGCTCGCGAGCCTTCGAAAGGCGAGGGAACTTGCAGGCCACTTTTCGGACAGCGAGCCGGGGAAGCGCAACTTCATCCAGAAGACCGACCAGCAGATCGACTCGCTTCTCCGCCGCGGCGCGAAGGACCCTCCTCGCGAGGGCGAATGACCCGCGTCGCTACCTTCGCGCGGCCGTCGCGATCGCCGCCTCGTAGGTGCGCACGCACTGCGTCGCCGCGCCGTCCCAGTTGATCCCGCGCACCTCGAACATGCTGCCTTCGCGCAGGGCCCGCGAGAGCGGCGGATGGCGCAGCACCGCGACGATCTTGTTGGCCATGTCCTCGATGTCCCAGAAATCGACCTTGAGGGCGTGCATGAGCACCTCGCTCACGCCGCTCGACTTCGAGATGAGCACCGGCACATTGTGGGAGATCGCCTCGAGCGGGGCGATGCCGAAGGGCTCGCTCACGCTCGGCATCACATAGAGATCGGCGAGGGCGAAGACCCGGGCGATGTCTTTGCCGCGGAGGAAGCCCGTGAAGAGCACCTTGTGTCCGATGCCGAGTTGGGCCGCCATCTCGATCATCGTGGCGGCCTGGTCGCCCGAGCCCGCGACGACGAACTTCACGTCATCCATGACCTCGAGGACGCGCTTGGCTGCGCGAATAAAGTATTCGGGCCCCTTTTGCAGGGTAATCCGGCCGAAGTACAGGACGATCTTGTCCTTCGTGTGGATCGGCTGGATGCCGTATTCCTTCGGGTCGAGATCGACGCCGTTGTAAACGACATCGATCTTCGATGCGTTCACGCCGTAGCGGTTCACGCAGATGTTCTTGGTGAGCATGCTCACCGCGATGATCCGCGTCGCACCCCACATGCCGCGGCGCTCGATCGAATAGACCTGCTGGTTCGGGTGCTCGCCGGAGCGATCGAACTCGGTCGAGTGCACATGGACGACGAGCGGCTTGCCGGTGAGCTTCGCGAGAGCGAGCCCGGCCGGATAGGTCAGCCAATCGTGGGCGTGGATGACATCGAAGGGAATGTCGCGGCAGGCGTCGACGGCGAAGCGGGCGTACCGGTCGGCTGCGCCGATCAGGTCGCCGGAGTAGTCGGCGCTTCCTTCGGCGACCTTCTGGCCATCGCCCTCGCGCGGACCGGCCTCGGGCAGAACCGAGAGGAGCGTCGCGTCGATCTCGTTGAGCGGTCGGCCGCCAAACGCGCCGGCCGCCGCAAGCACCCGCAGGCGCTCGACCGAAATGCCGCCCTCTTCGCGAATCCGGTCGACGATCTGCCGCTGCGTCTCCGTGAGCGGAACCTGTCCGCCGGGGCCGCCGTGACCGTACACGCTTGGAAAGCTCTCGATTCCCTCGGGCAGCTCGACGAAGCGGGTGCGCTCGAATCGCTCGGCGACGCTTCGGAAGGTCGGCACGACGCGCACGAGATACTCATCGATCGTCTCCGCCCGCGGGCCGTCGGGAGCGTCGACGACGATCCGCTGCTGGCCAAGCGGCATCGGCTGGGCGACGGGCTTCGGGGCCGCCGTCGCCGAGCGCGGGCTGACCAGGCGCACATGCGAGGCGTGGGACTCGTCGACCGACTTCGGGAGAACGAAGGTGACGGCGACGCCGGCCCGCTCCATCCCCTTGGTGAGTCCGTAGCAGGCCGTTCCCAATCCTCCGGTGATGAAGGGGGGGAACTCCCAGCCGAGCATGAGGACGCGCATCGGGGCCATCAGGAGTCGTCGCCTTCCCCGTCATCCTGCATGTCGCCAAGCTGGCGGAACGCAGCCTCGTAGGCGAGGAGATAGCGGCTCGCGAGCGCCACGGCGCCCTCGTGCGAGGCGCCGTCGGCGATCGGAATCGGGTTCTCGAAGGTGTAGAGCTTGTCCTCCGAGCGGAAGTGCTTCACCGTCGGCATCGGCGCGTCGCGCTTCGGATCATGGCCGAGCTCGACGAGCTCCTCCTCGATGAGTTCCTCGATCGGATCGCCGTAGTGCATGAGGTCGCTCTCGATCGATTCGCTCAGCCAGCGATCGGGCGTCGCCAGGCGAACCCACCACTGCTCACCCTGTCGAACGATCGAGTACCAGGCATCGGCCGCCGCATCCTCAGCCTTGCAGCGGAGGGTGTCGCGGTGGAGGGTGATCTCGGCGAAGACACCGGCCTTGTCAGCGGCGGAGCGGAGGTCGTTGAGAAAGCGGGTGGCGTCGAGCGTCATCGAGCTGCGTCGAATCGGGGAATCGGATCGGGAGAGAGACGAGCGGCCGGGCTCGCGTGGGCGAAGTCCGGCTCGCGGCGTCGGGAGGGGCGGCGATCATAGCGGAAGACGGGGCCGGGCGGTCCCCGTCGCGCGCTCTCTCCGCTGACGCGATGCCGCCTTTCCGTTGGAGGCTTTCGATGGGCGGCTTTCACTGGGCGGCGTTCGATGGGGGGTGTGAGGCTGTCGATTGCTGTCGATTGGATGGAAAGGCGGGGAGACCGGCCGCGGCACGGGTAGACTCGCCGCCGATGGCCCCATCGCCGAACGCACCCCGTCCAGCAGCCGAGCGACGCGCCGCTGACGACCCCTCCGGTCGCGCGTCCGATCAGGCACCGGCCAGCGCTCCCCGCACCTTTCGAGAGGTTGGGCGTTGGATCGAGCGACATCTGCGCGAGCGTGGCATCGAAAGTCCGAAGGCGTGTGCGGACTACCTGCTCGCCCATGTCGTCGGATGCGAGCGGATGCAACTCTACATGCGGTCCGAGGAGGTGCTGGCCGAAACGGTCAGCGAGGCCGATCGGGCGAGGCTCCGTGAACTCGTCCTGCGGGCGGGGCGACATGAGCCGGTGCAGTATCTCGTCGGGCGCTGGCCCTTCCGCGGACGGGAGTTCGAACTCGGCCCCTCGACGCTCATCCCGCGCGAATCAACCAACGCCGTGGTCGACCGGGCGGTCGCGTGGTACCGCGCGTCGATGCACGGCCAGCCGCTCCGCATGGCCGACATCGGTAGCGGCACCGCGATCATCGCCATCTCGGTGATCGCCGAACTCCGTGCCTCGCTCGGCCAGCGGGCGTGTGCGCCGCTCGGCGGACGAGCGCCACGCGGCGGTGCGGCGGCTGATGCGCTGCCTGAAATCCAGGTCGATCGGGCAGGTCGACCCGAGCACGCCATCGAAGCTCGACCGACCGCTTCGGCCGTGACGCACGCGGCGCCGGGCGAGGTCTCCCTCCGCTGTCTCGCGACCGATGTCGTGCCCGCCGCCGCCGAACTCGCCAAGCGCAACATCGCGACGCACGGCCTCAGCGCGTCGATCGATGTCCGCGTCGGCTCCCTCTTTGAGCCCTTTCGCGGATCGCGGCCGAACTCCTTCGACATCATCGCGTCGAATCCGCCCTACATCAGCGATCCCGAGTGGGCGAAGGTCGAACGCAATGTGCGCGAGTATGAGCCCGAGTCGGCGCTCCGCGGCGGACACGACGGTCTCGATGTGATTCGCCCGCTCGTCGCCGAGGCGCCGCACTGGCTGCGCGGCGGCGGACTCCTCCTCGTCGAGATCGGCTACGAACAGGGCCCCGCGGCGCTCGAACTCGCCCGCGATGAGCGCGTCTGGTCACAGGCCGAGATCCTCAAGGATTTCGAAGGTCACCCTCGGGTGCTCGCGGCGATCCGCCAATAGGGGCAGGTTGGGAGGGCGGGTTGAAGCCCAGGTTGAAGCCCAGGTCGAAGCGCGAGCATGACGGCCAGCATGCGGCAGTCTTCGCTCACACCGCCGGCGCGCCCAGAGCCTTCCGAACCTCTTCAAGCAATTGGGTGAGCTGGAAGGGCTTGAAAAGAAAACAATGCAGGCCCTCCTGGCTACAGCGCACGATCGAGTGGTGTGGGTCGTAGCCGAAGCCGGTCATCAGGATCACCGGCGTGCGGGCATCGGCTTCCTTCACCGCGGTGAAGACCTCGTAGCCGTTGCGGTCGGGCATGCGGACATCGCTGATGACGAGATCGAAGCGATTGCCCGTCGCCGCTTCGGCCCGGGCCCGGTCGATCGCAGGACCGCCCGATGCGAAGGCGACGACGACGCAGCCCTTCTGTTCGAGGACCTCGCGAATCGTCTCGCGGATCGAGGCCTCGTCATCGGCGACGAGAATCCGCTTGCCCTCGAGGAAGGGGTCCTTCTGGCCCTCGCGCATGACCTCGTCGACGCCGAGGATCGTCTGCGGTCCGCTCGTCGCAGCCTCGATGCGCATCCCGATGCTCGCGACGGCGTCGAGAATGCGTTCGGCGAGTTCCATCGTCCGCGCGTCGGCGCCGGTCTCGATCGCTTCGGCGGCGGCCTTCACCTGCTCAAGCGGCCCCTCGATCTCCCCGAGCACATTCTCAGCGACGCGCTTGTTGGTCGAGCGGCGCTCGACGACGAGCATGTCAAGCGTGTTGAGGGCGAGGGCCACATATCGCCCGAAGATCTCGGCGCAGAAGCGGTCCTCCTCGTCGAAGTTCGCGACGCGCTCGCTTTCGACATTGAAGACGCCGATGACGCGATCCTGAAGCCGAAGCGGCACGGTCAGGGCGCTCGCCGCCGTCGGAAGTCCGCGGAGATAGCGCGGATCGCGTCGCGTGTCGCGACAGATGTAGCCTTCGCCGCTCGTCGCGACGATGCCCGAGATGCCGTTGCCGTCGGGAAGGGCGAAGATCTTCTCGCCGATGCCGAGCGGGGCGAGGCCGTTGCAGAAGACGAGTTCGAGCTGCTTCGTCTCGCGATGGAGCAGGCGGAACTCGAAGTGATCCCAGCCGAAGACCGTCCGCACCGCCGCCACGACGCGGCCGTCGAGGGCCTTCAGCCGCTCGGCGGGATTGATCTTCTCGACGACCTCTGCGTCGATCCGCAGGAGCTCCGAGCCGGCCGCATCGATCGCGTCGATCCGCTCCTGGAGCCGTCGCCGTTCCGAGACATCGAGGAGGAGTGCAGCGACCTTCGTCGGCTGTCCGGCAGCGTCGGGCTCGAGTCCGGTGGCGACCAGCTCATAGGCGTTGCGACCGACGCGGAAGCCGCGGCGCTCAAACTGCCCCTCGGCGAGCTGGAGGAGCCCGGCCTTCGCCGAGCGCAGGAGATCCACGCAGATGTCGACGGTGCGCCGCAGCGTCTCGGGCGAGAGCGCTGCGAGCTCCTGGTTCATCCAAGTCACTTCGCCGTGGAGATCGACGATGCCAACGCCCTGGCCGAGTCCCTCGAGCACCTTCGCTGCGGTCGCTTCCTGCATCGGCTGCCGCGCGGAGCCCTGCGTCAAGAGCGCCGAAGCGGCGGCGAGGCCGACCGAAGTCGACGCGTCGATGATCTCGCAGGTCGCCGCGAGGGCTGAGCGCGTCGCCTCATCGAGGGTCACGCCAGGGGGAAGAATGATCCGAGGTCGCTGGAGGGCCATACGCGGCCGGAGGCAGAGGACGGGGGCACGCAGGTTCCTTCGCCTGCAAGCCCGCTGGCGAGGCGGAGCATACCCGCCTCGGCAGTGCGTGAAGGGCAACTTCGCAGCGCTCGATGGCCGTCGATCGTGCGACCAGCGGCTGCGTTCCGACCGATACTATGCCGGTCTCCTCCGAGGCGGAGGGTTCGAGGGCACAGGGCTCTCCTGCGGCGCACGCGCTCGCGGAGTCCGTGCCAGCCTCCGCCGTCGGACCTCCTCCACCCCGCATGCCACCTCCGAGTCCGACGACCGACGCGCCTCCGCTTGCGATCGAAGCCCGCGACCTCTCCAAGCGGTTCGGGGCGGTCCACGCCGTGCGGGGCGTCTCCCTCGCCGTGCCGGAGCGGACCGTCTGTGGGCTCTTGGGGCCGAACGGCGCCGGCAAGACGACCACCATTCGGATGCTGGCCGGGCTCCTCGTTCCCGACGCTGGATCGCTCACCATCGCGGGGATCGACGCGCTCGCCGATCCGGACAGCGTTCGGCGGCGGATCGGCTACCTGCCCGAATCGGCCCCGATCCACCCGGAACTGCGGACCCGCGAGTTTCTCCGCTACCGGGCCGAACTCCTCGGTCTCCGCGGAGGGCGAGCGACCGATGCGATCGAAGCGGCGGTTAGCGCCTGCGACCTCGGGCCGGTCTGGGGGCGTCTCGTCGGGGCCCTCAGCAAGGGCTACCGGCAGCGGGTGGGGGTCGCTGCGGCGATTCTCGGCGATCCGGCGCTGGTCATCCTCGACGAGCCCTCGGTCGGCCTCGATCCGACGCAACTGCGGGCCTTCCGCGGATTGCTCCGGACGCTCGGTGCAAGCCGGACGGTGCTCCTTTCGAGTCATATTTTAAGTGAAATCGAAGCGGTCTGCGACATGGCCGTCCTCATCAATCATGGACAACGCGTCGCGGCCGGATCGATCGACGAACTCCGGGCCCGCGGCGGTTGCGATCGCTATGTCGTCGAACTCCGCCTGCGCGACGCCGCCGCTGCGGGTCATGATCCGATCGCGGCGGTTCGCGCTGCGTTGGCCGGCTCTCCAGCGCTCGGAAGCGTCGCCGTCCGTGCGCTCGCCGAGGATCATCCCGATGCTCGATCACATGCCCAACCTGCTCATCGGCCTGAGGGAGCGGGCCTCACCGCAGGCGGTCGCGCCGATTGGCTGCGGGTGACCTGCGAAACCTCCGACGGCATCGACCATCGCGAGACGATCGCCGGCCTTCTCGCCGATGCCGGCTGCCGGGTCCGCGAGTTGCGCCGCGAGCGCCCCTCGCTCGAGGCGCTCTTCGCCGACGCGTCCGCCGTCGAATCGACGGGCCAGGCGATGGAGCGGACCCGATGAGCGCGCTCGGGGCCATTCTTCGTCGTGAGCTGCTTGCGACCTTCGCTACGCCGATCGGCTATGTGACGATCGCGCTTGTCGCCACGCTGCTCGGCGCGGTCTTCGTCATCACGACGCTCCGCACCGGCGAGCCGGCGACGCTTCGGGCGGTCCTTCTCGCCGCTGCGTGGACGCTCCTAGCGGCGTCGCCCGCGATCGCGATGCGCTCCTTCGCCGAGGAGTTCCGCCAAGGCACCTGGGAGACGCTGCTCGCGGCGCCGATCCGGCCATGGCAGGCGGTCGTTGCGAAGTTTCTCGCCGGAACGCTCCTCCTCGCCCTCATGATCGGCGGCCCCGTGCTCGCCTGCGGTCTGACGCTTGAACTCTACGCCGATCCGGATTGGGGCGAGATCCTCTGCGGCGCGGTCGGACTCCTCCTCGCCGGCGCTGCCTTTCTCGCCATCGGCATCCTCGCCTCGAGTCTCACCTCGAATCAGCTCGTCGCATTTCTTTTGCCGGTGTTCTTTCTTTTCGCGATCGCCTTGGGCGGTCGGGCCCTCGCCGCGTCGCTTCCAGCGGAATGGGCCGGCCTTGCCTTCGGACTCGATCCCCTGAAGCGGGTCGAGGACTTCGTGCTCGGACTCGTCGACACGGCCAACATCGTTTATTTCCTTTCGCTCACCGCCGCCGCGCTCGCCGTCGCAAGCATGAGTTTCGGAAGCGTGCGGCAGGGGGGATTCGGCGGCGGGGCGCGCACGCTTCTCGGTCGCCTCGGGCTGCGCACGAACGCCTTCCTCTTCGCCTGCGGCGCGTTCGTCGCTGCGCTCGCCGTCGCAGCGCTCGCGGCGCGGCCGGCGCTGCGCACCGAGTTCGACGCCACGAAGACCAGGGCCTACTCGCTCGCTCCGTCGACGGAGGCGTTTCTCGCCTCGCTCGAGGGGCCGTGGCGCATCGCGCTTCTCGTCAGCGAGGAGCGGGCGGATCCCGGTTCCCTGCGCCGCGTCGACGAGGTCCTCGACCGGATGCAGGCGATCGCTCCCTCGCTCGTGGCTGAGCGCATCGATCCGGATGGTGCCGACTCGGGGGCGGCGTATGAGGCGCTCCTCGAATCCCTCACCGCTTCGCAGCAGTCGGTCATCGATCAGTGGACGCCGGTGATCGAGCAGGGGCTTCGGGGCTACGAGGATCTGCGGGCCTTCGCCCGCGCCGAACTGCCGCCGCTGCGGGCAGCGCTCGCCGCGATGGACCAGGCCGATCCGCTGCGCGAGCAGGTCGCCCGCATCGCCGCGGGGCTTGCCCAGCTCACCGAGATCGAGGCCCAGGCGGCGCTCGGAAGCGACGGCGCGTCGCAAGGTTTCGCCGCTGCCGTGCGGGCGCTCTTGACCACCGCTGCGGACCGCCCGCTTCCCGACTGGGATGGGGCGCGCAGCGCACTCGCTGCGAACAATCGGCTCTGGTCAGACCAGCTTTCGACGACCGCAGCGCTCTTCAGCCAGTGGGGGCGCACGGCGTCGGTCGCGCCGGCGCTCGTGCGCTACGCGCTGGAGGCGGAGCCGCGCTTCGAGACGCAGGCGACCTCGCGCCGCGCCGAGCAGTACGCGCTCGAGGAACTTCCGCCGCTCGACCTCGGCGACATCGGTCGCGTGATCGGGCAGGGTGAAGCTGCCGTGGTGCTCGGTCCAGCGGGGGCGGTGGCGATTCCATCGTGGCAGATCGTGCCGCAGGCGGTCGATCCCGCTGGTCGGGCTGGTCAGGCTGGTCGGGCAACGCTCGGCTTCGACTTCGGCGCCCGCGCCGAGCAGGTGCTTGTCGGCGCGATGCGCTCGCTCACCGTCGCCCGCATGCCGATGGTCATCTTCGTGCACGCGGAAGAGCGCTCCATGCTCACGCCGGCGCAGGATCGCAACGATCTGAGTGCCCTCGTCGATGCCCTCCGCACCGCTCGCTATGTGGTGCGCGAATGGTCGGTGCTGAGCGGTGATCGTCCCGCGCCGCCGAAGGGCCAGCAGGCGGTCTGGGTGATCGTGCCGCCGCTCAAGCGCGAGGGACTTCAGACGAGCGATCGCGAGAAGAAGCTGCTCGATGCGACCCGCCAACTCATCGCCCTCAGCGAGCCGACGCTCGTGACCTTCGCCCGCAACCTGCTTCCGCTCTTCGGCTCGCGGGACCCGTGGGAGGGGATCGCTGCGCAGCTCGGCCTGGTCGTCTCGACGGGCAAGGTCCTTCTCGAACTCGTCCCGCTCTCCGAGACGACGGGGGAGGTCCAGCCCTGGCAGCCGGTCGAGCGGGCGAATCGCTGGCACCCGATCGGGGCGGCGCTCGATGGACAGGCCGCCGTGTTCAACCATCCGACGCCGATCGCCTTCCTCGATCCCTCGCCCAAGGGCACCGTGGGCCGGACGATCATCGCCTCGGTCGAACCGAGCCCGAACCGATGGATCGAGGATGACTGGCGCGAGACGGCGCGGCCGACGACCGCCGTGCCGAGCGAGAAGCGATTCACCGAGGCGCAGCCGATCGTCGTCGCGATCGAGGAGCCCGACGCCGGGACCGGCCGCGTGCGCCGGGCGGTCGCTGTCGGCAGCGGCGGCTGGATGCTCTCCTCGGTCGCCGATGTCACGCAGTCGCTCGGCGGCAATCGATTCGCCCTCGCAAGTCCCGGCAATCGTGAGCTCATGCTCGCGTCGGTCGCGTGGCTCAGCGGCGAAGCGGCGCTCATCGAGGGGACGGCCGGCACGAGTGGCCGTGAAGTCGCTCGCGTCGGAGCGCTTGGCGATCGTGAGCGCGGGCTTTGGCTCGCGGGCCTTGCCCTCGGTATGCCTGGCCTCGTCACGCTCACGGGCGTTCTCGTCTGGTGGCGCCGTCGGCAGGATCATGGCGCCGGCCCTCGTCGGCCGGCGCGAGCGGGCTGACGCTCAAGCGGATTGCGACTTTCCTTGCCCTGACTGACACTTCAACCGGCTTTCGCGATGGCAACCACTTCCTCATCACCGACCGCACAACGATCCGCGTCGCGACATGCCCGCCGCGCGATCGGTTGGTCGCTTGGGGTCTGGCTGATCGCGGTTGCAGCGGCGGCCGGATGGTGGACGCTCGGCAGCGGCTCGGGGACCGGCGGCATCGGCGTCGCCGCGGCGGAGCGAGCCCCGCTCTTTGACGGCGCCGAAGCGATCGACATCGATGCGATCGATGCCGTGGTCATCGAGCGCGGAGGCGAGCCCTCGGGTGAGGGCGAGGGCGTGCGGCTGCGGCTCGTGCGCGAGGGTTCCGTGTGGGTGCAGGTCGAACCCTTCCGAGCGGAACTCGATCCCTTCAGCGTGCGCCAGCTCATCACCCAGACCGCGGAACTCGAAGCGCTTCGCGTACTGTCTGAAGCGAGCGGCGAGCGAGCCGCAGCGACCCTGACGCTCGAGGCATCGTCGACGCCAAGCGGACCGCGGCGCTGGCAGCTCATCTGCGAGCGACGCGGCGTGGCGGGACGGGCCCTGGTGCGCGTCGGCGAGCGCCGGGCGGTGACGAACGCTGCACTCTACGAGCGGGTCGTCGAGATGGATCCGAAGGAGTGGCGAGCACGAGCGCTCTTCCCCGACAGCCTTGGGCCTGCGCGAGCGATCCGCCGCGTGACCGCTGCGTCCGGAGGTGCAGGCGCCGATGGCGCGATGGCGACGATCGAGTTTCTCCGCGAGGCCAATCGCTGGCGCGTGCTGCGGCCGGTGGCGACCCGCGCCGACGGTCAGCGCATGGACGAACTCCTCACCGCGATCGCGCGGGCGCGAAGCGACGGATTTCTTTTCGATATGCCAAGCGATCTCGCGCCATTCGGATTGCAGCGTCCGGATGCCCGCTTCGAAGTCGACTTCGGCGAACCCGACGCGCTGGTCACGCGGTCGCTCCTGATCGGAGCTCCCCTCGGCGTAGGCACTGCCGATCGCTATGCCATGATCGAGGGCATTCCGAGCGTCATTCGTCTCTCGGCCGGGACCCAATCGCTTCTCTTTCCGCCATTCGAATCGCTGATCGATCCGATGGCGAGCGGCGTCCGCGCCGCCGATGTGAAGCGCATCGAGATCCGTCGCGTCGGCAACGGGGTGAACGAGACGACCGAGCTGCTTCGGGCGCTCGACCGTTGGACGGTCACGGTCGGAGCGGATGCGGCGACGGGTGCCGCCGTGCCCGCCAATGGCGCCGCAGTCGACGCGCTGCTGTCGGCGCTCACTGCGCAGCGTGCCCCGGAGATGGCCTTCGGCGAGTTTCCGAAGGACATGGAGGTCGCGACGATTCTCCTCTTCGGTTTCGACGGCCGACCCCTCGATGTCATCCGCGTCGCCCGCGACAGCCGAACGAACCGTTGGGGCTTCGAGAATGGCGACCGCACGCTGCGCGTGCATCCGGCCTCACTGAGGCTGCCGCTCTCGTTTGACGACTTCAGTCGCGAGGGATGAGGACAAGCCCTCGCCGCGGTGCGCGTATCATGCGAGGAAGCGGACCCACGAGTGATCCGCAACGCACACCGTGGGGAGTATGAGCATGACCGATCGACGAGCGGCCGTGGCGTCGAAGCCAACCGGCGGATCCGAAGCGTGTGGCCGGGCGCGAGCGGTTGGCGCAGCGATCCTGATCGCCGCGTCCGTCGCGGGCATCGCTCGCGCCGACGAGGTCTGGCGCGCGGGAACGCACTACACCTTTGCGGAGTCGGTTTTCGTCGAGACATCGCTCACGATCGAGGCTGGGGTCTCGGCGTCGTTCGCAAGCGGAGCGCGTCTGATCGTGAACCCAGGCGCGACGCTCACCGTCCTTGGAGAAGAGGGCGATCGGGTCTGGTTTGGGCCTGCTTCCGCCGGCGAGAGCTGGGGCGGGATTGCGTTCGATGCAAACTCGTTCGGTTCCATTCAGCATGCGGATATCGTCGGCGCCGGCTCGGTGACGGTCTTCGTGATCGCCTCCTCGCCCATCCTCGAGGGGTGCCGCATCGGCTACTCGACGGGAACACCAGACGATCTCATCCGATACGGCGTGTTCGTCGTCACCGAGGGAGCGCATCCGGTGCTTCGTGGCTGCACGATCGAAGCGCTCGGGGGCTTCTCACGGTCGCCCGCCGCTGATGGCGTCGCGGGCACGAACGGCGCCCATGGCGCGAACGGAACGGTCTTCTCGCCTGATGGAGGGAATGGCCAGGCGGGCGGAAGCGGCGGACCTGGCGCAAACGGGCTCGCCGGCGGCCAAGCGTTCGGCGTGATCGTGCAGGATGGTGCGACGGCCGTGATCGAGCGCTGCACGATTCGCTGGATCACGGGTGGTGATGGAGCCGACGGAGGCGACGGCGGCAAGGGCGGAAATGGCGGCAACGGCGGCGACGCTTTCACCGGCGGCTTCACCCCCGACGGCGGCGACGGCGCTCCGGCGGGTGCGGCGGGTCCGGGTGGCAACGGCGGTTTCGGCGGGGCGGCGCTCGGCATCCTCGTAGCGGATACGGCCGGGGAAGTGGTCATCGTCGGCAACGCGATCTCCGCCGTCCAAGGAGGTCGTGGTGGTCGCGGCGGCGCTGGCGGCGCAGGTGGAGTCGGTGGGGCTGGCGGCGACGGCGGCGACGCGGCGTTCACCGGCGGAGCGGGCGGTGATGGCGCTGCCGGAACGGACGGTGCGAGCGGCGGTCTGGCTGGGAGCGCTGGAATCACGCGAGCGATCGGCGTGCAGTTCCCGACCGCGGAGCTCGATGCGCTCGTCGTGCAGAACACGCTCGTGACGATTCTGCGGGCGACGCCTGCGGCCGGCGGCACCGGTGGAGTGGGCGGCGCTGGTGGCACGGCGGGCGCTGGCGGTGAGGGGAACTTCGGGGACGACGGTCTTCCGGGGAGTCCCGGCGCAGCGGGCACATCTGGAAGTTCGGCACCGATGGGCACGGCGACGGTTGCGATCGGCGTCTCCGCGGCCGGTGAGAACCTGCACATGACGATCCACAATCATGTCGCCGATCTTGATCCCGATGGCGGACTCTCGCCGGACGAAACGGCGCAGTTCCGTGCATTCCTCGGCGCCACCTGTCTGGTCACCCATGCCTGCGTCCGCGGCCATGCGACGCTCGTCATCGGGGATGTCACCATCGGTGCCGAGGTACTCGAAGCCGATCCGCTGCTCGTCCAGCCGCCGTTCGTCGTTCCGCCGGCGAATGGCTGCTGCTCCGTCACCGGCATCGTCCATGCGTGTCAGGACATCGATTGCCTGACGGCCGTCTGCGGCACCGACCAGGAGTGTTGCCTGACCGCGTGGGATGAGGTCTGCGTCTCCTATGCGCTCGAGCAATGCGTGACGCTCTGCGCCGCAGTCGCCGGCGTGGACCTCCGCGTCGACGCCGCTTCGCCGGTGATCGATCGCGGTGACAACACGCAGGTGCCGGCCTCGCTCGTGACCGATCTTGCGGGCGATCCCCGGATCACCGACGGTGACGGCAACGGCTCGTCGATCGTCGATCTCGGGGCGTTCGAGTCGATCGCGCTTGCCTGTGGTCCCGACCTCACCTGCGACGGGATGGTCGACGGGGCTGACATCGCAACCATGCTCGGCGCGTGGGGACCCTGCGGGGCGAGCTGCGCCGCTGATCTCGACGGCTCGGGCGCGGTCGACGCAGCGGATCTCGCCCTGCTGCTTGGGGCGTGGCGGTAGCGACCGGCAGCGGCGGTCGCTCGGAGGCGCGGTGGCATCGCTACCGTTCGCTTGAAGGGGTGGGACCGCACGGCGTGGCCGGGCGCTCGCCCGCTCCCCATCGGTCCGCGCGGGTTCGTTCTCGATGCTCGGGCCACCCAGACTGTGCGGCCAGATTGTGCAGCCCGATTGTGCACCCAGATTGTGGGTGTCCGAAGTGGACTCCGGCTTCGGTTCTCCACGGGCCACACAGAATGTGGGTGATCAAATCGGCTCAATCATGGGCGATCGTCAGGTCGGGTCGCCGACAGCGCCCGTCATCGTCAAGATCTGAAAGCCGCCGCCGTCGAAAAAGAATGTGGCCTTCACAGAAAAACGAGATGGCTTGGGTGGGGTACGAAAGTCGAATGTGAAGTCGCCGCTCTCCCCCGGTGCGAGAACTCGGATCGGCAGAGCGGGCAATGTCCCGGAGCGCCAAATGAGGCGGCTGATACTGACTGGGCGGTCCGTGGTGTTGGTGGCGGTGACTCGCACATTCATCCACGCGCTTGCTTGTACGTTTTCTAGGCTCGGCTCCGGCTCCGAGAACGCGAGCGGGGCGACGGCTGCGATCGGTCTATTTTGGTGAGGCGTCTCGGACCGAGACGCACACGCAGTGAAAGGCCACATGCCAACGGCCACCAACAGCCATTGAGTACATCTTTGTAATGGAGTCTCCGTCATTCGACACGCATGATGCATCTGGAAGACCCTAGCATTGGTTGCTGGCACTGATCGCAGGTCGTTCCCCAGCCTTCTCCCTCGGTGCAGCCATTTTGGACAGCCACATTATGGCTGCAAATCGAGGCAGACACGGAAGCCGGTCTCGTCGGAGCGAGACTTCGGACGAATCCGGTTGCGGGCAACAGAGCGGATCTGCGCCGGGGCGTCGAACCACGATCCGCCGCGCACAACACGCGCTTCGCCTGTCACGGGGCCGGTTGGGTCTCGCGTCACACTCGAACTCGATCGACTGGTGTACTCCTTCGAGTCGTACCAGTCCCAGCACCACTCCGAAACGTTCCCGTGCATGTCGTGAAGGCCCCATGCGTTCGCTGCGAACGCGCCGACCGGAGTCGTCTTGCTGCGGTACAAGCCTCTCTTCCCGGAGCCGTGGGTGTCGTTCCCGTCGTAGTTCGCCAACTCCATCGAAATCGTCGATCCGAAATGGAATGGTGTCTGCGTCCCAGCGCGGCATGCGTACTCCCATTCCGCTTCGGTCGGAAGTCGGAAGCCCGTACCAACACCAGCCGTCACTCTCTCTCCGTCGATCGCGTAGTACGGCGTTCGAAGCGGTCCGCCACTCGCGTTCACCCACTCTGTCAGACGGTTGCAGAAGACGACAGCTTGGAACCAGCTCACTCTCTCTACAGGAAGCGTGGGACCCTTCGAGTACGACGGGTTCAGTCCCATTACAGATTCCCACTGCGCCTGTGTGACCTCCGTTACACCCATCGCAAACGACCTCGCGATGAGGACCTTATGCTGCGGGCCTTCGTTGCTGGAGCGCTCCGCTTCTGAAGTTCCACTCCCCATCAAAAACTCGCCAGTTGCGATTCGAACGAGTCGCAACTCCACACGGCCTGGTAGCGACACCTCCAGCAAGGCAGAGCGGTCGGAGGGCGCGGAAGCGATCGGATTTGAGCGACGCTCCATTCCACGGCCCGCTCTCTGATACGTGCAGTACGAGACCAGCGATATCACGACGATCGTCGCCGCGACCCAGCGAAGCTGGCTCCCAAGAGGCGGTGATGTAACTGGACGCGCATCGACGGACGGTTGCGACCGCGGCGCTTGGATCGACGACAACGCTCCACCCACCACATCGCCGATGCCGCCGAGGGTTGGCATTTGCGTGTCCTGCGAATGGCGATCCGGAAAGCAATCGCTGACGATGGACTCGTTGGCGGCCAGGTCTCCCGGCGCCTCGCGATGCGCCTTGAGTTCGCCAACGCTCGTGTAGGCGCATGCTGCGAGACGGGCAGGACGACGAGGATGGCAGAGACGCAGCGGCTGATCCGCAAACTCTGCCCCGCACTCAGGACAACGGGGTTCCGTCTGGACCGGATAGCAGCAGACCGGACACCGCCCTGAGGCAAGCCGGCGCAAACGGACGATCGCGAGAGTCGACCGCGCAACAGCGTACGCGCCTGCGACGAGTAGGTACCACACGAGAACTGTCGCGATGAGCGATGGCCAGCGTATGAGGTACGGAACCGCGAATCGGTCGTTCATATGGTGGCTCTTCGGAAAGCCACTCCTTGACCCGATCTCGATCGCGCCAACTGCAGGCATCCTGTGCGGATATCCCATGTCTGTCGGCTCGCCGTAGCGCCAATAAACGCAGTACATCATGGGAAACGGCCAGCCGACCGCGAAATGCTGGTACGTCACTTGCCCGGAGCCTCTGTCGATGCTCCGACCCCGCGCCCGAAACATCCAACCATTCCAAGCGTCGTAGGAATCGAACGGGTATGGCTGTGCCAGGCCGTCGCGCAGCCACCGCGCTCGTGCGTCAGGAAGGCCGACTCCCTCGATGAACTCCGTATCCTCCTTGGGCATGGCATATGCATCGCCGCTGCGCTCGTGCATTGTCGGCGAGTAGTGGTACTCGAAGACTCCAACGATCGCGGTGAGGCCGGCGAGCCCAATCGCAAAGGGGGCAAGTCGAGCAAGTCTCGCAAGATCACCCCGCATCATGCCCATGGATGACAAGGACTTTCGATGTTGAACCGAGGTCATTGTGGACAGCCGCATTATGGCTGGTGTCGCGCCTCGCCGCGAGCCTGAATCCCAAGAAGCCCGAGCCAAATGGGCTTCAGGCTGCTGCTTCGCTCCCTGTGGCTGCCGCACTCGCGAAGCGAGGCGGTCATCGTGTTCGAGAAAGAGCGGGTGAAGGGATTCGAACCGCCCTTTGAAGCTGGAGCATCCACCTTGGCAAGGGGAGGGGTGGGCGTCTGAAGTTGCGAAGCAGGCGGAGGTTACGCGAGCGGGCGATTCGCCCTGCACAGCGCCTTGCACGGTCTGGCGGTCGCTGGTGGCAGGCGGGCAAGCGCGTCGACTTCGCGGTGAGCGAGGTTGAGTTGGAGCAGATGGAGATCGGCGAGCTGCCCGCGAGCTCTGAAGCGGCGGGTCTGGTTGTCCGCGGGCCGCCCAGAATGTGGGTGCCCAAGATGAGCTGCGCGGTCTCTCGGTGCGGGCGGATCTGATCTCGATGGTCGGAGGCGAGTCAATTTGGCGCGTGAGTTGACGGCCTTGCGATCTCTTTTCTTGCAACCTGCGTGACTGCGGCTGCCGCGCCGCCAACTACACCGATAAAAAATGAGGCGCAGGGGAATAGTAAAACCACGACTGCCGAAGTGGACGCGCCTGGTCCCGATGGCGGAAAAATCAAATAGAGAGCCAGCAAGGCCGATCCCGTAAGGCTAAAGAGGATCGTGAAGCCAAGCATCGCCGCCTCCCACCACTCAAGCGGGAGCCGGTGGCGTATCGCAGCGGAAGCCAGGCAAGCCGAAAGTGAAACGAGTGTTGGCCAAAGCATGTAAACGAATAGTCCGGCGCCATCTATGCCCAGTATCGCCGTGAGCAAGAAGAGATAGATCACTACAGTCGTAGCCGCAGCTGCGCAGGAGCCAAGCCGGATTGTGCTGCGCCTCTGAATGGCCTCGACGCTCACTCTCTGCGTCGAGCCACACTCCGCGCACTGACGGGCTGCGTCGGCTGCGTCACGCATGCCGCACGGATAGCCGCACGCCTCGCAAACTTCCCGCGAGCCGCAGCCTTCAATTGGATTGCATTCATGGTCGCCGAGACGGTCGTTCATGGGGTCCTCGGCGTGCGTCGCGGAGCCAATTGCGCGGCCTCACTTGGACAGCCACATTCTGGCGGAGGGTGGGGCGGATTGCGAGGCCGAAGTCGGAGGTTTCGCGCCGTTTGCCGTCCGGACTCGCTTGATGTCGGCCTGATTTCGGCTGATCTCGCTCGCTCGATGGGGACCTTCGCGGATGCGCCAGCTTAGCAGGCTGCTAAGGAACTCGCTTCGAAGGCGAGGGCGAGCCTGATGGGTCAGCCGCAAGGAGACGCGACGAAGCGATATTGGCCGAAATACCGCGAGTCGCGTCGACGCCGCGGATGGCCC